>Ga0206960_1068_pt1 | contig 27910 bp, 24 predicted proteins | sample Alteio_BWOrgHeat_29_FD_153255 | JGI IMG/M metagenome (GOLD analysis project Ga0206960, IMG submission 153255) | Enriched cells from forest soil in Barre Woods Harvard Forest LTER site, Petersham, Massachusetts, United States -... | ecosystem: Environmental > Terrestrial > Soil > Temperate forest >... | reverse complement strand
ATCCTATTCTGCATGTAATTCCACCGCAATTGTTTATCCCATGTTTTTCGGCTCGTATAATTCGGGTTCGTTTCGCAGAATCGAGGTGCGAGGGTAGCACCGAGATGGCGTCGCGTCGTACCGACGCCCGTAGGGCGAAGCTCAGGGGACTGAGCGGAGCCAACCGAGCGGAGCGAGAACCAACCTCTCCCTTTCTTCTTCATAATTCCTCCCATCACCCCCGCGCTAACTGCATTGTCACTGGCGGAGGTACATCCTCTCCCTCGCGCCGACGTTGCAACCGCTCCAGTTGGTTCATCGCCCGATACAACTGCCGCTCCAGCGCGTTTTCATATCGCAGAATCTTGTCCAGCACCGCCGCGGACGGCAATACATTCGCCGCCTGTCGCGCTGTGTCCTCCTTGTCCTCCCGCTCCTCGCACATGCCGGTCAATTCCTCATACTCGGCCAGCTTTCTCTCGATGTAACTCATCACTGCCCGCCGATGGTTCTCCTTCAATTCTTCGGCTGTGAAAACATCGGCATCCTCCGCCATCCTTTCCCGGTACCCCAACAAATCTCGCGTCAGGTGATTCGGCTCGTTGATGAATCGCCTCAACAACTGATCGCAAGTCGCCTGTGTCAATTCACCCTCGCGCTCCACGTCCTCACGGACCGATCTCAATACCACCTTGAGGTAATCCAGTCCCTGGGTCGACTTCTCCATCTGCTCCGCCGTGTCCCGCGTCGGGTCCATAAATATCCCCAGCGGCAGCGGCTCGCGGTTCGCCCGACGACGCAGCCCGCCGTCCACGCTCAACACGATCTCCCCCGTCTCCGCCATTAACGCCCGCCGCAACCGCCATTGCGCCGTCACGATCCGGTCCACCAGCATCTGCTCGACACGTCCCACCGGCGCTAGGCATTGCCAGCACTGCTCCCGCAATTCCTTGAACTCACCCTCCTGCTCCTGGATCCGCAACCCCCGCACCACCACCGCCCCCGACAAAATCCCGTGCTTGACCGCGTTCATCCGCGTAACCGCCTTCCCTTCCGCCGTCCGCGGCCCCGTGGACCTCCGCGCATTCCTCCGATTCGACGCCCTTGATTTCTCAGACGCAGTATACGTCCTGACGCGTTTATCTCTCTGCGACGAAACAACATCTGTGGTTTGCTTCACTAACTCTGTTGTGGGGGTGACATCATTGGGGATCATGACTTTGGCCTTTCGCTCTTGTCCGCCATGGCACGTAGTGCGAGGGAGGATGGTGGTTGCAGCTCGATTGCCGCCATTTAACTTCGTGAATGTTCCAACTCACATGCTGATTATATCGATTTTACAAGACGCTGTCCAGTATAATTATCGTGTATCGATACACAGTCACTAGGGCAAATGTCGGCGACACGGGCTGTCATGCTGAGCTTGCCGAGCCGAGTCGGACGAGACGCCGCTGTCGTTTGCGGCAACCATCTCTGTCGTTTCTAGTCTTGTTCGTTACCTCCATTCCCCAAGGCGATCAGACTGTTTTGCGATTGATTTACGACGGTTTTTCCTATTCTAATGGCCGCTAAGTTGGACTCGAATGTTTGATTTTCTTCAAGCTCGGTGCGGCATCTGTAAAACCGTACTTCGTAGGGCGCAATACGGTTGGAAACTTGACGGGAAGAAGGTCACTGTCTGCCCGAATTGCAATCGTAGGCTTGAAAGTCAAAAGAGTCGGGAGGCTTTTGGGAAAGACGGGAAGCCGCTAACGGTTCAGCCCGCGCCCTCCGGCACAGGTTGTTTAGGCTGCTTGGGATATTTGGTAGTTATTTTGTTCGTCCTTTTTTGCATCGGCGGATTATTGAGTTGGCTATCTCCGTCATCGACAGTGGAACAACCACCACCGGCTTCAACGGTTGAAAATAGAAAGGCTGAAAAATCTCCCGCGAGGCTTCCGTCATTGCCCACAGTTTTTCCTTATCGGGGCAGCACCCCAACGCAATTCGTTGTCCGCATCCCCACGGGCATAATCACGGTCAAGCCAACCGATACATTCACCGTTCTAGGTCAGGATGGCGACAAGGTGACAGTTCGTTTGCTCAGTTTCGAGTTCCCATTGCCGACGCAAAACGTTGTCGTCGTCCAAAAGTGAATACCCCTATACCCCTCCCGGCCTATTTGTCCGTCCGCCAACTAAAACGAAACCTATCGCCTCCTCCATCCGTCTGTGATAGTGAAAACATGGTGTTTCCAGCACAACCAACCATTGTGCGGCGGTGTTGAAAGTGATAGGTGAATAGATGCGCTTGTGGCCACGGAACCAGGAGTTTCGCTTTCGCGGAGGGACGACGGAAATGCTGAATCTACTTGTTCGCAGGCGGAGCAGCCGCTGTTGCTGGTTGGCTGTCACGGTGTTGGCGTTGGGCGCGCTCATGGGACCGGCGCGGGCCGCCGATGACCAACCGCCACCACTGACGGAGCGGCAAAGGATCATCCACGTCCTCAATCGCTGCGGGTACGGTCCGCGTCCCGGCGACGTGGAGTGGATCGAGGGGATCGGCCTCACCGCTTATATGCGCCAGCAGTTGCACCCCGAGACCATCGACGATTCCGCGCTCCAGGCCGAACTCGCCAAATTTGACGCCCTGAACATGAGCGCGACGGAGCTGTTCCGCGATTTCCGCGACCAACAGCAGGCAAACAAACAGCGTCAAATCGAACGGGCGAATGCGGAGAAGCAGAGTGCGGCCACCATGACCGGCGCCTCAACCAATTCACCAAGCGCCCAGAACGCGCGCCCGGCCCCGGCGAAGCGGCCCGGTAATGGCGAACCTCCTCGCCGTTCGCAGATTGCCGTCGCCGAGCTGCAGGACGCCAAGATCATCAGCGCCGTCGACTCGCCCCGCCAGCTCTACGAGGTGCTCGTCGATTTCTGGAGCAACCATTTCAACATCGATGTCCGCAAAGGCCCGTGCCGCGTCCTCAAGGTCGCCGACGAGCGCGACGTCATCCGCCCGCATGTCTTCGGCAAATTCCGCGACCTGCTCGGCGCGTCCGCCAAGAGCCCCGCAATGCTCCACTACCTGGATAACTTCGAGAACTCCGCCCCGCGCGAAATCTCCCCGAACGAACAACGCCGCCGCCAGCAGTACGTACAGCAGCAAAATCCCGGTGCGCCCGTGCAACCCGTCGAAAACAAACCGAAGCAGGTCGGCGGCCTCAACGAAAACTACGCGCGCGAAATTATGGAACTGCACACCTTGGGCGTGGACGGCGGCTACACACAAAAGGACGTGCAGGAAGTGGCCCGTTGCTTCACTGGCTGGGGTGTCGACCCGCAGACCGGCCTGTTCGCGTTTGCGCCGCGCCGTCACGACGACGGACCGAAAACGGTTCTCGGCCACGACATCCCGGCGAACGGCGGGATCAAGGACGGCGAGACCGTGCTCGATATCCTCGCGTCGCATCCCTCGACCGCGAAATTCATTTCCACGGAACTCTGCCGCCGCCTCGTCGCCGACGATCCGCCGCCCGCGTTGGTGGACCGCGCCGCCGCCGTCTTCCGCTCGACCGACGGCGACCTGCGCGCTGTCGTCCAGACGATCATCTACAGCCCAGAGTTTTTCTCGCCGCAGGCCTATCGCGCAAAAATCAAATCGCCCTTCGAATTCGCCGTGTCCGCCGTCCGCGCAACGGGACGCACCATTGTGGCGGATGATCTCCTGCCGATGAACGCCCGCCTCGTCATGGAAGCGGGCGCGACGTTTGACCGCAACATGGATCGGATCGCAAACGCCAAGCGCAAATCGCTGGACATTGCCGTGATCGAAATGGGCCAACCCTTGTTCGCCTACCAGGCGCCCACCGGTTATACCGAGGATTCGCGCAAATGGGTCAACGCCGGCGCATTGATCTCCCGCATCAACTTTGCGCTCGCCCTGTCGGAACATAAGGTCGTCAATGTCTCTCCTCCGCCCCCGGATTTGATTCGTGGTGTGGACAGCGACAAACCCGAGCTCGTCCTCGATCAATTGAACCGTGTCTTGCTCCACGGCGAGATGGCGCCCACCACCCGCGCCACGCTGGAAAAACAAATCTCCGACAAACAGGGGGACGACACCAGCAGCACCGTCAATGTCCCCGAACTCACCGCCCTGGTTCTCGGTTCACCGGAATTTCAACGCCACTAATGCAAGGAGATCCATCATGACACTCACACGTCGGGCATTCCTCAAACGCGGTGGTCTGGCCCTGGTATCCGTCGGCACGATGCCGCTGTGGGGCCCCTCTTTCCTCCAGCAACTGGTCTTCGCCGCCGACCCGACGCGCGCGGGCGGCAAAAAGATTCTCATCTGCATCTTTCAGCGCGGCGCGGTGGACGGACTCTCCATGCTCGTGCCCTTCGGCGATCCGAACTACTACCAGGCCCGCTCCGACATTGCCATTGCCCAGCCCGGCCAAAAGGCCGGTCCGGAGGGCGTGCTCGACCTGAACGGCTTCTTTGGCCTGCACCCGAACATGGCCGCCCTGATGCCCATCTATAAGAGCGGTCATCTGGCCCTCATCCACGCGTGTGGCTCGCCCAGCTCGAACCGCTCGCACTTCGACGCGCAGGACTTCATGGAATGCGGCGTCGCGGACAACAAATCGATCCGCACCGGCTGGCTCAACCGCGCCCTGCTCGAATGTCCCGAGGACCGCGCCAAACTTACGCCGTTCCGCGCCGTGTCCATGACATCAATCCTGCCGCGCACGTTGCAAGGCGATCAGGAAGCGCTGGCTATTCCCGATCTAAAATCGTTCGGGGTGAACGATGCCGGTATTACCGCGAGCAGCTCTGCCGGCTCCGCCGCAAACGGATTCGAGGGCATGTACGAAAGCGCCGTGGGTGACCTGCTTCACGGCAACGGCAAGGACGCCTTCGACGCGATCGGGATGCTGAAAGCCGCTGACCCAACGAAATACGCGCCGCGCAACGGTGCCGTGTATCCGAACGGCGCGTTTGGTCGTTCGCTCATGCAAATCGCCCAGATGATCAAGGCCAACATCGGCGTCGAAGTCGCCTTTGCCGAGATCGGCGGCTGGGATACCCACGTCAATCAAGGTGGCGCGCAGGGCCAGCTGGCCAATCGGTTCACGGAATTCTCCGGTGGTCTCGCCGCATTGTACCGGGACCTTGGTGATCGCATGAACGACGTGGTGATCCTCACCATGAGCGAGTTTGGCCGCACCGTGCGCCAAAACGGCAATCGCGGCACGGACCACGGTCACGCCACGTGCTTCATGGTGATGGGCGGCCCGGTCCGTGGCGGCAAGGTTTACGGCCGCTGGCCCGGCCTCGCCCACGAACAACTCTTTGAAGGCCGCGACCTGATGTTGACCACCGATTACCGCGACGTCTTCGCCGAATTGTCCCAAAGGCATCTCGGCGCGCGCAATGTGGACAGGATATTTCCAAACCACAAACCAAGTGCCAGGGACTATCCGGGCTTGTTGGCGGTATAAGCCCTGGAGAATGCGTCGTTTCAAGCCTTCGGGTCTTTGGCAACGTTGCCAAATCGTTACCGAATCGAAATCTGGTTGTCGACCTTAGCACGTTACTCTTCGAACGCTGGCAGTCCTCCTTGGCTGCAGCTGCGCGGGGCGGTTTCCCACCGCTTCATCCTCCAAAGCACCTCCCCACGCGCCCCCCTGTCCATGCATCTCGGCAAAAATATTCATGCGCAGCACTTGCGCAATACGACCCCATCCACTGTGAAGACAATGCGCACCGAATCGCAGCAAACCCCTGATTTTAAAGGGTTTTCTACACATGGCATCTCGCTTGCTAATAATATGACCGCACAGTTTGGATCACTGTGGTCTGTGTAACGGGAATGTATCAACCAAACAATTCGGGAGGAGACGTGGCGATGAAAAGAATGCTGAGGCCGTTGTTGTTGACAGTCGGATTGGCCGCCCTGGTAGCCGGGGCCGGAAACGTCATGGCGCAGGATAATGGCGGTGGTGGTGGCGGACGCGGGAATTTCGACCCGGCGCAGTTTCAACAGCAGATGATGGATCGTTTCAAGGAACGTCTGGAAATGACCAACGACGACGAATGGGTCGCCGTCCAGGGCCTGATCCAAAAAGTAATGGATACGCGGCGCGCAACGATGAGTGGGATGGGTTTCGGCGGTCGCCGCGGCGGTAACGGCGGTGGCGGTGACAACGCCGGTCGTAATGGTGGTCGCGGTGGTTTCAATGCCCCACCAAGTCCCGAGGCCGAGGACCTGCAAAAGGCGCTGGATGCGAAGGCGTCGCCCGATGAATTGAAAGCCAAAATGGCGAAACTCCGTGACTCGCGAAAGTCGAAGGAAGCGGCATTGGCGAAAGCCCAGGAAGACCTCCGCAAAGTGCTGACCGTTCGCCAGGAGGCCACGGCCGTCTCGATGGGACTGCTGCCATAAAACAGCCGTCAAGGATTCGCGGGAAGATAACGTGAACGAGTTACTCGATAAAATGGTGCAGGCCCGGCAATTGTCGGTCGCGGATGCCGCGACCCTGGCGCGCCGGTCCGAAGACGGCGCCAAAACCGCCGCCTCCGAAGAGGACGTGCTCCGCTGGCTCGCCGGGGAGTATGGACTCGCCTACACCGATTTGGAAAACGTCGAGTTGGATCGTGAACTCTTGTCGCTGTTTCCCCCGCGCATCCTGCTGAAGGAAGAACTCCTCCCGCTGAAGCGTGTCAACGGCTCCGTGGAAGTCGCCACGAGCCGCCTCTTCGCCACGCAGGGACTCGATACTCTCAAGGCGATGACGGGCTTGAAACTCAAGCCCGTCCTGGCCCCCAGCGAGGCCATCCAGCGGGAGATGAAAAAACGGCTCGGCGTCGGCGCGGACACTATCGGCACGCTGGAAGAGGAAACGCCCCTGCAGGTCGTCAGCGAGGATGGCTCCGAGGAAGATACCGATCTGGATGCCGCGGCGGAAGACGCGTCCATCATCCGCTTCGTCAACCAGGTCCTGCGCGATGCCATCGAACTACGCGCCTCGGATATTCATCTCGAACCTTTCGAACACGAGTTTCGCATTCGCTACCGGATCGACGGCGTCCTCCAGGAAGTCCCGGTTCCCTCCCAACTCAAGCGCTTTCAACCGGCCATCGTCTCCCGCATCAAGATTCTCAGCCATCTCAACATTGCCGAGAAGCGCCTGCCACAGGATGGCCGTATCAAGATCCGTATCGATGACGGCGAAGTGGACATCCGTGTTTCCGTCATCCCGATGCTTCACGGCGAAGCCGTGGTCATGCGTTTGTTGCGCCAGAACGCCACGTTACGCGGACTGGGCGAACTCGGCATGGATGCGCCCGAACTGGACCGCTTCCGTCGCGTCCTTCAATTGCCGCACGGAATTGTCTTGGTAACGGGTCCGACCGGCAGCGGAAAAACTTCCACGCTCTATACCGCCCTCAACGAGATCAACGATGCCGTTCGCAAGATCGTCACGATTGAAGACCCGATCGAATACCAACTCAAGGGTGTTAACCAGATTCAGGTCTCCGAAAAAGCCGGATTAACTTTTGCCCGCGGTCTCCGCTCCATTTTGCGCCACGACCCCGATGTCATTCTCATCGGCGAAATCCGCGATCAGGAAACGGCGCAAATTGCCGTGCAAGCTTCCCTCACGGGTCACCTGGTCTTTTCCACGCTCCACACCAACGATGCGCCCGGCGCCCTGACGCGCCTTGTCGATATGGGTGTCGAGCCGTATCTCGTCGCTTCGTCCCTCGAAGCCGTCCTCGCCCAACGTCTCGTCCGCGTGCTCTGCAAACAGTGCAAGCAGGTGGATGACTCCCCGGCCGCACAATCGTTCAAAGTGCAGGTAGGTATCCCCGCCAATACGACCATCTACCGTTCAGTCGGCTGTCGGGAATGCCGGCAAACCGGTTTCCTCGGCCGCCACGCCATTTTCGAGTGGATGGACTCCGACGACGAGATTCGTCAGTTGATCCTGAAAAGTTCTTCCAGCGACGTCCTCCGCAACGCCGCCCGTCGCGCGGGCCTGCGCACACTGGCAGAGGACGGCTGGCGTCTCGTACGCCTGGGAGTCACCACCGTCGAAGAAGTCCTTAGCGTAACCACGGCCAAGGAAGTGGCGCTTGTCAATAAAACGGAGCCTGTCGCGGCTCCCGCAGCGGCGCCCGGGAAAAACTAGCGATGCCACTCTTTCTTTACAAAGCACTGCAAACCGACGGCACCCTCACCGAGGGGAACATCGACGCCGAGGGCCGACAGGAAGCTTTCCGCCAAATCGAAGGCCGCGGGCTGACACCCATCAGCCTGTCCGCCAGCGCCAACGGTCAGGCCGCCAAAAACAGCGAATCAAAAAAAGAAATCACGGCGACACCCTGGGCCTCCAAGAAAATTAACGCTCGCACACTGGAGAATTTCACCCGGCTGCTCTCCAGCCTGTTGGCGGCAGGCGTTCCCCTCAGCCGCGCCCTGGTCATTCTCCATCGCGAAGCCTCCACGCCTCTTGCCAAGAAAAAATGGAAAGAAATCCACGACTCCGTTGTGGACGGCGCGACGCTCGCCGATACGATGGCCCGGTCGCCGGATACGTTCCCCCGCATTTACGTGGCGATGGTCGAGGCCGGCGAGACCGGTGGCTTCCTCGACGTGGTGCTCGCGCAGATCGCGGATTTCCAGGCGCGGGAAAAAGAGCTGCGCTCGAAGGTAATGGCCGCCCTGCTCTATCCGACCATCTTGTTGGGAGTGGCCCTGTCCGTCCTCGTTTTTCTACTGACGTTCTTCATACCGAGATTACAGCCCCTGTTCACTGAGTTCGGTGGAAGCCTGCCGCTGTTGACGCGCCTGATTATCGGCGCCAGCACTGTGGTACGGACCTATGGCCTGTTCGTGGTCCTCGGGCTGATGCTCGGTGGTTATTTCCTCCGCAACTGGATGCGCTCACAACAAGGAAGACGCATGTGGGAGCGCACCCTGCTCCGCGCGCCGATCATCGGAAAACTGGTCGCGCAATTCGCCATGGCCCGTTTCTGCCGGATGCTCGGCACCTTGCTGACCGCCGGTGTGCCTCTCATCAATGGACTGAATGTCGCCCGCAAATCCATCGGGAACCAGATTCTCGTGGATGCCGTCGGTAACTCCATCGACCGCGTGAAAGAAGGCGCTTCGCTCGGGCCAAGCCTGGCTACGTGCCGCGAACTGTTCACCGGCTCCGTCCTGGAAATGATTTCGGTGGCCGAGGAAAGTGGCCGCCTCGACCAGGAATTGATCCGCCTGGCCGACGTCACCGAACGCGACCTGGATCGAGAGTTGAAGACCGCTGTGGCGCTGGCCGAGCCGCTCATGCTGTTCTTCATCGCGGGATTCATCGGCACCATTTTTATCGGGATGGCTCTCCCTATTTTCTCACTTCAGGACTACATCAAATAAACAGTAAAGGAACTCCCATCATGAAACCGAACCCATCAACCAGAAATCAATCGCGCCGCGCCGGCACAGCGGGTTTCACGCTGATCGAGCTGCTCCTGGTGCTGGTAATTCTCGGGGTCCTCGCCGCCATCGTCGTCCCGAAATTCGCGGGACGTACTGAGCAGGCGAGAAATACCGCCGCGAAAACGCAGATCTCCAATTTCGAGACCGCCCTCGATGCCTTTGAGGTGGACAACGGGTATTATCCCAAGGGCAAGAATGGCCTGAACGATCTCGTTGTCCAGCCCAAGGACGCTCCCAATTGGCACGGTCCGTATATGAAACAGGAAAGCATCCCCCTCGACCCGTGGCAACACGCTTACATCTACGATTGCCCGGGCAAACACAATACAAGCACGTACGACATCATGTCCATGGGACCTGATGGACGCGTAGGTGGCGACGATGACATCACGAGCTGGGACCAATCCAAGCGTTAACCCGTCGCGACGCGGCGCTTTCACACTGATCGAACTGGTCGTGGTGATGGCCCTGCTCGCGATCGTGATCGCCCTCGGCGCGCCAAGGCTGGCAAGGTTTTTTCACGGGCAGACGGTCGCCGCGGAAGGTCAGCGGCTGCTGGCACTGACCCGTTACGGCCAGAGCCGGGCGGTTTCGGAAGGGCTGCCGATGATTTTGTGGATGAATCCCGCGAACGGGACATACGGTTTGCGGGTGCAAGACGGATTCAATGCCGCGGGAACGGCGGCGCCGACGGGAACCGGCAAGGATGTGAGCTACAAGCTGGGGGATGGGCTGCGGTTCCAGTTCCAGCAAGGAGTCGCGTTGCCGAAACAAGGAGCCAGCATCCTGTTCGCGCCCGATGGCTCCATTGATGAAAGCAGTCTGCAACGGGTGGTGATCGCGCAGGACGATGGCGACTGGTCGGCCATCGCGGAATCGAACAATCATTTGAATTATGTCACGGTCCAAAGAACAAATACGCGGGCGACGATGTCGTGGTAGCCAGAATTTGCAAACCGGCTTTACGCTGGTCGAGATGCTCGCCGCCATGCTTTTCATGGCCATCGTCATCCCGGTGGCCCTGCAAGGCCTGCGGATCGGCAGCCGTGCCGGCGCGGTGGCCGCACGCAAGGGTGTGGCCGTGCAACTGGCGGATAGCAAATTGAACGAACTGATCGTCACCGGTCAATGGCGCAACTCCGGCCAGGGCGGCGCTTGTGGCGCAGAGTGGCCGGGTTATCAGTGGACCGTGAAGAATGAAGCGTGGGGCGGCGACACGACCCTCAATGGCTTGCGGCTCATAACCGTCGAGGTCACCTACCCTGTGCAAGGCCAGAATTACAATGTGCACTTAAGCACCGTATTACCGGACACAGCCCCATGACGCGCCGAGGCCACCAACGTAAGTTCTCGGACAACAGCGCCTTCACCTTGTTGGAGGTGCTGATCGCGACGTTGATTGCCGCCATTGTTCTCGCAGCCATGAACGCCGCTTTCTATGCCGCACTGCATTTGCGATCCGCTACCAACAACCTGGTGGAAAACAGCATTCCGCTGAATCATGCCGCCGCAATCCTCAAGGCCGATTTGCGGGGCGCGTTGATTACCGGTGGAACCATGGCGATTTCCATCGAAAGTCCCGGGGCGGAAAGCGGCAACAACCAGCCCACGGACCTGGACATCTATACGACGACCGGTGTGTTGCGCGACGATTTGCCCTGGGGAGATGTCCAAAAGATTTCCTATTTGTTGAAGGACCCAGCCACCGCCGCCTCACTCGGCGGGAAGGATTTGGTCCGCGTCATTACCCGCAACCTGCTGGCATCCACACAGCCGGATCTGACCGAACAGCCGCTTTTGAGTGGCGTCAGTTCCGTGCAATTCTCCTTTTATGACGGCGCGAACTGGCAGGCCACCTGGGATTCGACGTCGGCGGCCACGCCGGTGCCGCGGGCGATCAAGGTGTATGTCGAGTTTGCCAACGCGAATTCCGCCGGGCAAGGGCGGCTGCCGCTGGAGGTTCTGGTCCCGGTGGACGGGCAGGTATCCAGTAACAGTGTCGCGGTATCCGGGAGTGTAATCGGCGGATGAAGACTTGGAATTACATGCAGCGACGCATCGCCCGGAATGCGTCATCGCCAAAAGCAGCAGTGCTGGTGATTGTGCTTTGGATCGCCTTCGGCCTGGTGAGCATCGCCTTGTATTTCGGTCAGTCGATGATGTTCAATCTCCGGGCCACCGACAATTATGAGGCCGGCGTTGAGGCCGACCAGGCCATCGAGGGCGCGGCGCGTTACATCAGTGCCGTCCTCACCAATCTCCAGCAACAGGTCCAGTCGCAGGGCACAAATATGCCCGGCGTCCTGGTCCTCCCCGGGGTCATTCAAGCGTATGCCCCGCAAACGGGACAGACGCCGTTTACCCAGACCTACCAGGGACAGGAAGTCCCCGTGGGGAATGCCCATTTCTGGCTGATCGGACGGGACACCGGCGGGACCTCGAACGTCAACAGCGGCGTTCCGGTTTTCGCTCTTGTCGATGAAGCGTCGAAATTGAACCTGAATACGGCAACACTGGACATGCTGGAAGCCTTGCCGTTCATGACCCCCAATCTGGCGGCTTCGATCCTAAACTGGCGGACCAACGCCACCACCATCGTTACGGGAGGCGCCAAGTTGGAGTACGGCATGTTGAACCCGCCGTACACCTGCAAGAATGCGCCATTCGAGACGATTGACGAATTGAAACTCGTGATCGGCGCGACGACGGACATCCTGTACGGCGCGGACATCAATCTCAACGGCATCCTCGATGCCAATGAAAACAATCAGAATACGTTGCCGACCAGCGTCGCCAATCTCGACAATGGGTTGAACGCGGGGATTTTGGAATACGTCACCGTTTACAGCCGCGAACCCAATACCCAGATCGACGGCACACCCCGCGTCAATATCAATGCCGGCGGGCAAGCCGCCTTGCGTACGGCATTACAGACGGCGCTGGGCACGGATCGTGGCACCCAGGTTTTGCAACAGGTGGGCCGCGGACCTTACGGCAGTGTTCTCGAGTTTTACACCCGCAGTGGAATGACCGCTGATGAATTTGCCCAGGTCGCGGACATGTTGACCACGAGCGCTGATCCGTATGTCCCGGGCCTCGTCAACGTAAACACGGCGTCCGCCACGGTACTCGCCTGCTTGCCCGGCATTGGGGTCAACAACGCGCAATCGCTGGTCGCCTATCGCCAGGCTCATCCCGATCAACTTGCGACCGTGGCGTGGGTATCCCAGGTCTTGAGCCCCACCGACGCGACGACCGCCGGCCCGTATATCACCGCCAAGAGTTATCAATTCAGCGCTGATGTTGCCGCCGTCGGTCATCACGGCCGGGGATATCGGCGGACCCTCTTCGTGTTCGATACAAGCGGTGGGACGCCACAAATTATTTATCGGCGGGATTTGAATCAAATGACCCGGGCACTCGGTGCCGCCCGGCAAAACTGGCAACTGACCGGGAACATGTGATGACACTGGATTTTCTACAACAGTTGAAGCCGCGCCGGTCCTCCCTGATGGGTCTGACCATCGAGGGGCGTCGCCTCGAAGGGATCGTCCTTTTACGTGGCAAGGATTCGCTGGAACCGGGCCAGCCCTTTGAAGCGTTGCTTTCACTCGATCCATTGACCAACGACCCGGAGCTGGTGGGACAGGAGATTCGCAATCGCCTCGATGAAGCCGGCATCCATGAAAGCCGTTGCGCAGTCGGTGTTCCCTTGAATTGGGCGTTGACCCTGCCGGTAAAATTGCCGGAAATCCCCGAGGAGGATGTCGCCAGTTTTCTCAGCATCCAGGCGGAAAGAGGTTTTCCCTACAGCCCGGAAGACCTGCGCACGGCAACGTCACGCTGCCGCTCCGAGAAAGATGGCCAATACGCCACGCTCGTGGCGATACCCCGGGATTATTTGGCGCGCCTCGAGCAGGCCTTCGTTGCCGCACGGCTCAAGCCCGTAAGCTTCTCGCTATTGATCGCCAACTTGCAGCCGCCATCCGCCGCGGAATCGGAAGGCATCCTGGCGCTGGTGGTCGGTGAAAACAGGGTTGATGTGCAGATCACCTGTGGTGGTGGCGTCGTCGCGCTGCGCTCCCTCGAGGGAGCCATCGAGATGGATAACGGTCATCGCCAGATCGATACGGATCTGCTGACCCGCGAGATCCGTCTCACGTTGGGACAACTGCCCGCAGGGTTCCGGGAAGCAGTCGCGCGGATCAGGGTCTTCGGCCGGACCGAATGGACACAACCCTTGGCGGATGAAATTGCGGCGGTCGCGGCGCGGATGGGGCTACCGGTGGAACTGCGTCCGATTGCCCAGGTGGTGGGAGTTGGCGCATTGGCTTCCATCCCGGACAGCGCTCCGCCGGCACTCGTCATGGCCCTTCGCAGCTTCGAAGGCAATCCGACGGATTTCGAGTTTCTGCCTCCCAAGGTCAGCCCATGGATGGAACTCGCCGCGCGGTTCTCCTCGCGCCGCGTTTTTTGGTCGAGTGCCACGGCGGGGGCCACCATCCTCCTGGTTCTGCTGGCCTTCTTCGTGCAGTATGTGCGCCTTTCGATCCTGGAATCGCGCTGGCACGCCATCGCACCACGCGTCACGGAAATCGATGGCATGCAACAAAACATCCGCAAGTTTCGACCATGGTTCGACAACACGGCGCGCACGTTGACGATCCTCAAGAACCTTACCCAGGCCTTTCCGGAAGACGGCGTGGTTTCGGTAAAGACACTCGAAATCAAGGATCTCTCGGACGTCTCCTGCTCGGGCGTGGCGGATGACAATCAGGCCCTGTTAAAGTTATTGGACCGCCTGCGGGCAGCGAATCACGTCGAAGATGTAAAGGTCGAGTCGGTCCGCGGCAAATCGCCGTTGCAATTCACGTTCAACTTTCATTGGTCGGATGGAGCCACCCATGAAAATTGAGAATCGCCAAAAAGTGCTGACAATCGTGGCGATCAGTGCGGTCGCGCTGTTGGCCCTTGATCGGCTGGTTCTGACACCGTTGGGTCATGTGTGGGGAAAACGCTCCGAGCGAATTGCGGAATTGTCGAAAGACCTTAGCCAGGGAAAGCAACTACTGGAACGGGAGAACACGATCCGGGCCCGCTGGTCTAACATGGCCAGCAACACGCTACCCGTCAACCTGTCGATGGCCGAAAGCAAAGTCTTGAAGTCCGTCGATAATTGGACGCAGGACAGCGGGATCAGCTTCACTTCCATCAAACCCCAATGGAAACAGAACGCGGACGACTACGTGACCTTGGAATGCCGGGCCGATGCCTTCGGAGACATGTCCTCCTTGACGCGCTTTCTCTATGATTTGGAGCAGGAACGGGCGTTACGCGTGGAAGATGTCGAAATTTCCTCGCGGGATAACGATGGTCAACAGCTTTCGCTCGGGGTACGGTTCACCGGCTTGGTTCTCACCGGGTTACCGGCGGAACAACCATGATGCCTTCGCCGAAACAACGAATCGACAGGTTGGCGTGGCTCGCCCTCGCCGCCGCATTCTGCTGCCTTCCCAGCGCGGTTTTCGCCGCCGCTACAAACACCCCCTCTTCGGCCGTGTCTCTCCAGAATTTCAAGATCATCACGCAACGGAACATCTTCGACCCCAACCGTCGGGCGGGCTCCGGCGAACGGGGCCGGAGGATCGATCCCAATCGGCTGGCGCGCGCGGATGGCTTTGCCCTCGTAGGCACCTTGATTGACAAGCGGGGCGAATTCGCCTTTTTCAGCGGCAGCGATTCGAAGTACAAGAAGGTCCTGAAAGTGGCCGGCACCATCGCCGACTACAAGGTCACCGAAGTCGCGCCGGACTATGTCAAATTGGAATCCAACAGCAGCAACCAGGTCAAAATGACCGTGGGAATGCAGATGAAAAAACTGGATGCCGGCGAATGGCAGTTGGTGGATGGCACCGTGGCCCTCGCCACGGTGTCGGAAACTTCCGCTTCCGAAACGAAAGATACCGAAACTTCCGACAGCGCTCCCAGCACCGGCAACAGCAGCGCCGATGCCGTTCTGAAACAATTGATGCAAGCACGCGAAAAGGAGTTGAACAAATGAAGATCATGAAATTCTACGCATTACTGCTCGGCGTGAGTTGGGCAACCTTGGCGGTGTCCGTCGCCCAGACGGCTGATACACAGCAAGCGACGGCACCGGCCGTGGAGCAGCCCAACGCTCCGCCAACAGTAGTCGACCAACCATCCACCAACGAGACGGCAGTGGCTGAAAAACCAGGCGAAACCGCCACAACAGGCGCCGTCGCTGCCGCGGATGAAACCACGGGCGAAGACCAATTGCGCCTCAACTTCCGCGGGGCTCCACTGGAAATGGTGTTGGATTACCTCAGCAAAGCCGCCGGCTTCACCATTGTCTTGGAGACCGAGGTGAAAGGCAAAGTGGATGTCTGGAACAACCACCCGCTCACCAAGGATGAAGCAGTCGCAGTGCTGGATGCCGCGTTGAATCGAAATGGTTACGCGGCAGTTCGCAACGGCCGAACTTTGACGATCATGAGCCGCGATGACGCCAAGAAGCGGAATATTCCGGTTACCCCGGGCAACAACCCCGAAGCCATACCGAAAACTGACGAAATGGTCACACAAATTATCCCGGTCCGTTACGCCAACGTCGCCCAGTTGCTCAAGGACCTGGAACCGCTCAAGCCGGCGTACGCCACCCTGACCGCGAACGACAGTGCCAATGCGCTGGTCCTGACCGATACACGGGCCAACGTGCGCCGCATGGTGGAAATCGTCAATGCGCTCGATACTTCCGTCTCCAGCCTTTCGACCGTGCGCGTGTTCCCATTGAAATACGCCGACGCCAAAGATCTGGCTGGTGCGGTCAAGGATTTGTTCGCAATCCCCGCTACCGGCCAGCAGCAGGGCAACAATGCACGCCAGTTCTTCCGTGGATTCGGCCAGGGGGGTGGGGGCCCCGGAGGCGGTGGCGGTGGCGGTGGGAACACCGACAATACGGCGCAGCGCGTCGTCCCTCATGTCTCAGCGGTAGCGGACGACCGTAGCAATTCTCTCATCGTCAGCGCACCCGACGAATACATGCCTACCATTGAGCAATTGGTCCGCGAAATCGACGTGAGCGTCACGGACGTGACGGAATTACGGGTGTTCCACTTGGCCAATGCCGACCCGGTCGAAACAGCGGCCATGTTCGCGCAGTTGTTTCCCGACGATACGACAGCAGCCAACCAGAACCAGCCCAATGTCCGTTTTCGCGGAGCGGGAGGATTCGGCGGCTTCTTCGGCCAGCCAGCTGCCCAGCCCACGTCGACCGAGAGCGACCGTATGAAAAAGAAGGGGCAGGTCATCGCCTGTCCGGATCAGCGTACCTCGTCGATCATTATCAGTGCCGCGGGTGATTTGATGCCCCAAATCGCCGCCATGATCACGCAACTCGACGCTGACACCTCCAGGAAACAAAGCGTCTATGTTATCCCGCTGGAAAATGCGGAGGTGACGGATGTCCTGCCCGTGTTACAGGACATGTTCAATAAGAATACCAGCTCACAGAAGAGCAGCGCTTCCAGCCAGAACGACCAGAATAACGCGCTTACCAGTCGTGCCACCCGAAATAACCAGCAAGCCACGACCGCCAGCACCACGGGCCGCAATATGGGTGGGGGTGGAGGCGGTGGCGGAGCAGCGGGAGGCGGATTCTAACCATGAGCCTGTCTTCCGACGAAACGAACACTGTGAGGTGAACATTGATGAAAAATATTTGGCAACCCGGTAAGGTCCTCGCTGGCATCGTCAGCCTCTGGATGTGTGCTGCGCTTCAGGTTCACGCGCAGTTTCAGCAGCCGCAGCCGCAGCAACCGCGTGCCGGAGGATCTTCCTCGGCGGCAAACAGCCGGCCGTACGTTCCCAATGGGACGATTGGCGATGCGGTAATTTCCAGCGACCCGGATACCAAGCAGATTACGGTCATCGCCGACGATGAAACCGCCCAGTACATCAAACAGGTGATCCGTGGTTTGGATAAACCAAAACCCCAGGTATTGATCAAGGTCGTTTTCCTGCAAGTGGAATACGACAACAGTTCCGACATCGGCGTGGAAGGCACCATTACCGGCAAGATGCGTGGGCCCACAACTGGGATCGCTTCCAATATCTTCGGGCTCATTTCATCGGGTCCCAACCCGGTGCCGCCCGGCGCGGGGCTCTATACCATCCTGGGGAATGATTTTTCAGCCACCTTGCGCTTGATCGCATCGGCGGGGAAAACGGAGATTCTTTCCCGTCCTTCCATCCTCGCCCGAAACAACCAACAGGCTACGATCACCCTTGGCCAGCAGGTTCCCCTCATTACTGCCACGCGCTTTGACACGCTGGGCAACCAGATCAACTCCGTCAGCTACCAGAATGTCGGGATCATTCTGCAGGTGACTCCGTTTATCACGCCGGAGGGGTTTGTGGAAATGATCGTCTCGCCGCAAACTTCCGAACTCGCCGATAGGACCCAGTGGGTTCCCATCTCGAGCGGACCCAGCGGCACCATTAGCGCTCCCGTGATCAATACGCGGTCGGCGGACACCGTGGTGGTCGTTCCGGACGGGCAAACGTGTATCATTGGCGGTTTGATGGAAAACCAGAAAGTCAGTACCGACAGCAAGATCCCCATCTTGGGTGATATTCCATTCATCGGCAATGCCTTCAAGCGCCAAACGAAAACGTACTCCAAAACCGAACTCATTATCTTCCTGACCCCGCACATCGTGGCGAACCCTGTGCAACTTGTCGGGTTGTCAGCGACCGAAAAGGCGAATGCGCAACTCGCCCCCAAGGCCTTCACGGAACAGGAATTGGATCGCTATCTGGAAACCGTGCCGGTCAAGGGCCGCACCAATAGTATGAACCGAGCCGGCAGCCAATCCTTCAAGAGCGCGCAATAGATGGCCGAATCCGAAGCGACTTTTACCTCTCGCATCCGACGGCGGACTCCGCTCGTTTACGGGTTTCTTCTGGCGGTTTGGGCGACGATCATCATCTGGCAGGTCCTCGAGCATCGCTCGGTCAGGGAGTCGGCGCGGACAGCCTTGATCAATCGATCTCGCGACATCGCCGCGACGCTCAGCGTTGTCATTCGGTCGCAACGGCGCTTCGGGGGGATTGTCTCCCAGGAGCGACTCGAATCCGCGCTGAACGAACTCGCCAAATCGGGCGAACTTATCTCCGTCGCTCTCCTCAATGCTTCGGGCTACGTGGTGGCTTTCGCGGGCAAACCCCTTGATTTTGAAACAACGGACGCGACCCAGCAGGGGGAACGCTGGGGCGACCGGAGCGTCACCCTCGTGAATCTGATTGACCTGGGCGCGAGCGTGACACCCGTCGGTGAAACCAATCGTCCGACAATTATTCTGCCACGACGGGACACGACGAATGCCGTTCGCAATGTCGAAAGAGGATTCGAACGCGGCGAGTCCCGGACGAATGATCTGGATTCCCAGCGTTCTTCCGACAACGTGGTCACAAACAGCGCGACGACGAACACCGCCGAGCGGGCTGAAGGTCCCAGGGACCGCAACGGCCGACCACGATTCGGCCGGCCATTCTGGATGGATGAGAAAGAGTACCAGACGTTGAGCAAGACCCGCGGATTGCATGGCCTGGTGATCGCCATGTCCACCGATTCCTTCCGTGCCGCGTCACAGCAGGATCTCTGGATGCGGTACATCATCGGTTTCCTGGCGACAGTCTCGGTCGTCGGTATCGGGCTCGCCTGGCAAAATCTCGTCAAGTCCTCCGAAATGCAGGTGAATCTGCTGCGCGCCAGCGAATTGAACTCCCACTTGCGCGAGATGAACGTGGCCGCGGCCGGCCTCGCCCATGAGACGAGGAATCCACTGAATATCGTTCGCGGCCTCGCCCAGATGATTTCCAAGGAGCCCGGGATGTCCGAAGAAACCCGTGGGAAATCGCTCCAGATCACCGACGAGGTGGATCGTGTGACCGCGCAACTCAACGAGTTCATCAATTATTCCCGTCCCCGCGAAGTGCGGCGGTCGTCGGTCGCCTTGGGCGCGGTGATTCGCGACGTGGTCCGCGCGCTCCAGACCGACATCGATGATAAAGCCATCCAGCTAAAGATCGACGATGAGGGCCTTGCTGTGGAGGCGGACGCACAATTACTTCGCCAGGTCATTTTCAACCTGTTGATCAATAGCATCCAGGCCATTTCGTCACACGGGGAGATTGAAATTATCTCCCGGAAAAACAGCGCCACGGAAGCGCAGCTCGATGTTCGGGACAATGGCCCCGGCGTCGCGCGCGAGCACCGCAACGAAATCTTCAAACCCTATTTCACCACCTCTCCCAAGGGCACCGGATTGGGGCTGGCCGTGGTCCAGCAAATTGTTCTGGCGCATGGATGGGAGATTCAATATATCCCCAAGGAACCGAAAGGGGCGATTTTTCGCCTCAGCCGCCTGAAACTCTCGGCAAAAGCGGGATGAGAACTGGAAGCGCATGTCACCCAAAACGAATCCTCCATCCTCCAGCGCGGCCCGCATCCTGATCGTCGATGACGACGCCGGCCAGCGCAGCCTCCTGAGTTCGTTTCTGAATGGCCAGGGGTTCGAGACAGTACCGGTCTCCTCGGGCGAACGTGCGCTCGAAACCCTGGGTGAACAGGAATTCGCCATGATGATCTCGGACGTGCGCATGCCCGGCATCTCCGGACTGGAGACACTGCGGCGTTTGCGAAAGGTGCGACCCGCACTGCCCGTCCTGCTCGTCACCGCCTACGCAGACATCCGCGACGCGGTCGTGGCCATGCGCGACGGCGCCGTGAATTATCTGGAAAAGCCGATTGATCTGGACGAATTGCTCACCTCCGTCCGCACCGCCGTCGGCCTGGAAGGCGCGGTGACCCCCAAAACCACGGAAGACCGGCCGTTGCCCGACGGTGTTGTGGCCAGTAGCCGGCTGATGAAAGGTGTGTTTCGCGACACGTCGCTGGTCGCCTCGTCCGAAACCCGCATCCTGCTCACCGGCGAGAGTGGCGTTGGCAAGGAAGTCATCGCCGAGGTTGTTCATGCGTGGAGCCCCCGTTCCGCCGGTCCTTTCGTCAAAGTGAATTGCGCCGCCATTCCGGAAACTCTCCTGGAAAGCGAACTCTTCGGCCATGAAAAGGGCGCTTTCACCGGCGCGTACACGCAGCGCATCGGACGTTTCGAGGAAGCCAACGAGGGGACCATTCTCCTCGACGAAATTGTCGAGATGTCTCCCGCCTTGCAGGCCAAGCTGCTGCGTGTCCTGCAGGACGGACGATTTCAGCGGGTGGGCTCCAACAAAGAACTGCACACCAATGCGCGCATTCTCGCGGCCACCAACCGCGACCTGGAAGAAGTGGTCGCCAACGGGGAATTCCGCGAGGACCTGTATTACCGGCTCAACGTGATGGAGATCCACGTGCCGCCGCTTCGCGAACGCAAGGAGGACATTGTCCCGCTGGCCACGCTTTTTCTTGCGCAGTTTACCAACAACCAGGCGAAATTTTCGCCGGGTGTCGCCCGCTTTCTGGAGGCCTACAAGTGGCCCGGTAATGTGCGGGAACTTCGCAATGCGATTGAACGGGCGGTGCTGATGTCGCATGGTGACCTGATTCTGCCGGAACATTTCCCCGCCCGCGTCCAGGAGGACCCGACGAAATCCGCGGAACGTTTGACCCTGCAAGCCAGCCGGCTGGAAGACCTCGAGCGCGAAGCCATTCTTCTCGCCCTGCGCGAACACAGTTTTAACCGCACCGAGACCGCCAAGGCGCTCGGGCTCAGCCGCCGCGCGCTCCTCTACAAGGTCCATCGGCTCCGGGAACTCGGATTCCCGGTCGATCCGCCTCCGCCCGGTCCCCCGACGAGCGAAAAAGCTCCGTGAGTTGAGCGAACTGCGCTCACTCAAATCGAAACCAATCGAAGTCCGCATAACCTCTCTGTCCCGCTTCATCTTTCGCCTCGGAAAACAATCCGACCTTCGCGCCCATCCATCGACCGGCACCGGCCGTGAATGATTCACCCACAGGAATGAATTCTTTCCCGTCAGTGCTGTAACTAAATCGACAGATGGCGCCAGCGCTCACCTTGATCCGGAGCAGCAACGAGTCGCCCGCGCAACCCTCGCTCCATTTCTGAATCTCCTTCCCGCCCTTGGCCGCGTCCCGGCAAGTAACCTTGACGACCCGATCGCCGCCAGCTGTCCGCTCCACGGCGAGATACCAGTAACTCGCTCCCATCATGATCAGCCCGGCCCTTTCCCCCACGGCCAGTTTGCCAAATTCGAGTTTCGTGGTGACGGTGAACTCGGGAGCGGGAAGTTTCTGCAAAAATAAATTCGGCGCGCTCCACAAGTTCGTCCCCTTATCGGGAATCGCCACCGCGAACAACCGCAGCCATCCGGGCCGTTGCGTGAGCGAGATCCATCCCTCTCGATAATTCCCCTCCCACTGCCACTGCAACCCCGGCCGCCGTGAATCGAATTCGTCGCTCGTCTGCGGAACCATCAGGGAATAACTCCGGCCCACATCCGGCTTTTTATAGGTCAGCACCGGTTCGCCTTTCCCATTCCCCTCCTTGTCGATGCCCATCACCGGCCAGTCATCGACCCATTTGACCGGCTGCAGGTGGACCACCCGCCCGTACGCCCCGCGGTCCTGAAAATGAACGAACCAGTTCTCCCCCGACTTCAACTCCACCCACCCGCCCTGATGCGGCCCGTTGATCTCCGTCTTCCCTTGGTCCATCACGATCCGCCCTTCATACGGCCCAAAAATACTCCGAGCCCGGAACGCCAGTTGATAACCCTTCGGCACTCCGCCCGCCGGGGCCATCAGATAGTAAAAGCCATTCCGCTTGTACATCTTCGGCCCTTCCAGCGTGCGATACTTCCCGTCGCGCCCATCAACGACCAGTTTCCCTTCATCCAAAAGTTTCGTACCGTTCGCGCTCATCCGATTGATGGTGAGAATGCTGTTGATCCCCGCACGGCTGTTGGCCCACGCATGCACCAGATACGCATTCCCGTCATCATCCCAAAACGGGCAGGGATCGATCCACCCCTTCGACTCCTGCACCCGCACCAACGCTCCCCACGGCCCCGCCGGGTTCTTCGCCTTCCCCATGAAGATGCCGTAATCCGGGTCGCCGTAGTACACGTAGAACTCGCCCTGGTGATAGCGAATGCTCGGCGCCCAAACCCCATTCCCATGCTGCGGCGCGTCGAAGTCTCCGTAAGGAAATTTGCCGAACACATGCCCAATGATGGTCCAGTTGACCAGGTCCTTCGAGTGCAGGATCGGCAACCCCGGCACGCAGTTGAAACTCGACGACACCAAATAGAAATCATCCCCCACCCGCACCACATCCGGGTCCGAGTAGTCTGCGCAAATGACCGGATTCTTGTAAGTCCCGTCCCCATTATCCGGAACCCACGGCCCAACGCTCGTCGCCGACGCCCCAACACGCAACCCCGTCTGGCATGAAACACACGCCCCCATCAGCGCCAAAACTCCCAGCGCCTTCCCCAAATGTATCGCGACCCGTCGCATAATCAGACCTTCCGCATTCGTCCATCGTCTCTCAAGGAAATACTGCGAAGCCGAAGCCCCAATAAGCAGCTCTCCGGTGGGTTCGTTTTCCAGAACGAACCCACCGAGAAGACTTGCCGATTTCCAATGCAACTCATTTGTTCATAGTCTCTTACATCGAAAATACCTTCGCAAAACGGTGGGTTCGTTTCGCAAAAACATATATAGGCCCCCTCCTCTCCCTGTAGGAGCGACTTGTAGTCGCGATTCCCCTCGCCGGATCTCCTCTCCCTTGGGGTGTAGCCACGGCTCTGCGAGGCGTGAGACGCCACAAGTCTCCGAGACAGAGCTCGGAGCAAAGGATTGAGTTGAGGGGTGTTTCCGTCCTCGCAAAGTAGGCCCGTCTAAGAACATGCGTGCATCTTACCACTATCGGAATCCGATGTCCAGATCGAACCGTCAGCGTTTCAGTGTCCGGTGATAGTCTGGGTGGAGGAAAACTACTCGATTCGCCAATGGCGGGAGGTTATTTGTAGGTGCATGTTTCCGAAACCCAGCCTGCCTTCGAGTCCGCAAGCCCAGCGGCTTTTCGCAAGATTGACTTTAGGATGAAAAATCTCTTCAAAATCATATTCATCCTTTGCTTCGTTGTCGCGATTCTTCTCTGGATACTTGGAACGTTGCGGCCAAAGACGGCGTCGATGAGAAGAGTGATGGCGATTATTACAGACTGTGGGCTTATTCTGTTCAATATGGGTATTATTTGCTTTGGTTTATGGTCGTTCTACGTGCTCTTTCACTGGGATAGCGGAATGATGCGAAAGTCCTTCGGTGACTCACCGGAATGGTTACAAAAGGTCGCCACGACTAGTTTGGGGATGATGGGCGTCTTTGGCGGAGTCTATATGAATGCCGTCAGGATTTTCCAAATAAGGCAGGGCCGATGGTCTGATAGCGGATACCGGTGACGGTGCTTTGACGAAGCGCTTGAGACAACCAAGATTCACAGCATTCTCGGATTACTACCAGAATGGAAAGCGCTGGTCGCCACGCGTTCATTCCGCTCACCTGATCACACGATGAGCACGCCGTTCCCGCCCTCTTTCCAAAAAACCTGTTGCCCTCCGAGGCTTGGCTGTTGCACTAAAAACAATCAAATCGTTGCGGCTCACAACGCCCACGCGGGACCCACTCACGTTCCTCAATGCCCCTTTGCTTCTGCCCGCGAATGTGACATATAATCAGTGCTTCTTCGGGCCGGAGCGCGGTAAAACCTGACTTGCCCGGTCCGTGGTTTTGCGCTATTTTATGGGTGATGAAACTGAGACTCGATCTGCTGGAGCACCTGACCGCCGCGGACATTCTGGAGGAGGCGGTGGCGACGGTTCACCGCTTCAAACCCGAGCCGCTTTTGTCAAAAACTGGGACTGGCAGTCTGTCGTCCGCATCAACCGAGGAACGTGTGAGAGAGGTGGCGCGCAGCACGGCCTTAACTCAGAGACTTCGTCAGCGTGCGCAACAGAGTGGGAAGCCCAGCGCCAGCGAGTCGTCACCCTCGGTGACACCCTCGACTTCCTGAAGCGCTGCCACCGGCAGGCGCCCTTCCTCTTTTTCAACGGCAATACCTTCGCGGCCATCGGTCGCGAATTGGGACGCGCCTTGTTTAGCGATCTTCCCGCCACGCGCAATCGCGAGGTCACTTCCGCCATCGCCCACTACATCGCGGGTGTGTTGGATCGGGAGGCCATGGTCGAAATCGTCGAGGGAATGTGCGGGGGCGCAAGCCTGCAGCCCGGCGACCGCGTGAAGACGTTGCGCGGTTCGTCGCGCGGCGTGATCAAGCGGGTGTTGGAAGATGGCCGGCTGGTGTGGCAGGCGGATGGCAGTCATACGGAACTGACCGCGTTACCAGACACTCTCTTGAAAGAGAATCCGCCGTGACGCTTTGACCGGCAGACACACGCTGGCCCCGCATCCCCTCTCTCCCAAAAAACCTGTTGCCCTCCGGGGCATGGCTGTGGCACTAAGAACGGTGAAACCGTTGCGAGTCACAAATATGGCGGCATCAGCTTTCCCCGACATTACGCGAATCGAATACGAAGGCCCGAAGTCGAAGAATCCGCTCGCGTTCAAGCACTACCACGCGACTGAGAAACTCGACGACAAAACGCTTCGCGACCACTTGCACTTCGCGGTCTGTTACTGGCACACGTTCCGCAATCCATTGAGCGATCCGTTCGGCCCCGGCACCGCCCTCCGTCCGTGGGATAATGGCTCGAACTCCGTCGCGAACGCCCAGCGTCGCGTCCGTGCGGCCTTCGAGTTTATCGAAAAACTCGGCGCGCCGTTCTATTGTTTTCACGACCGCGATGTCGCTCCTGAAGGTGAGAACCTTCGCGAGACCAACAAGAACCTGGACGCCGTCGCGAAGGTGCTGAAAGAAGAGCAACAACGCACCGGCATCAAGCTGCTCTGGGGAACCGCCAACCTGTTCTCGAACCCGCGCTACGTCCACGGCGCGGCGACGAGCTGCAATGCCGACGTATTCGCCTTCGCTGCGGCGCAAGTGAAGAAGGCCCTCGAGGTCACGCACGAACTCGGCGGCGCGGGCTATGTCTTTTGGGGCGGACGCGAAGGCTATTCGACCCTGCTCAACACCGACCTCAAGCGGGAACAAGAACATCTCGCGAACTTCCTGCACCTTGCCGTGGACTATAAGAAAGCCATCGGCTTCAAAGGCCAATTCTTCATTGAACCCAAGCCGAAAGAGCCGACAAAACATCAGTACGACTCCGACGCCGCAGCCTGCCTGAATTTCCTCCGCGAGTTCGATCTGCTCGATCACTTTCAACTCAACATCGAAACCAACCACGCCACGCTCGCCGGCCACACGATGCAGCACGAACTCGCCGTCGCAGCCGCCGTCGGCAAGCTTGGCTCCATCGATGCCAATCGCGGCGACGAACTCCTCGGTTGGGACACCGACCAGTTTCCAACCGACATTTATCTGGCGACACAGATCATGCTGATCGTGCTCGGCGCGGGCGGCTTCAAGGCGGGCGGGCTCAACTTCGACGCCAAAGTCCGCCGTGAAAGTTTTGAACCGGTGGATTTATTTCACGCCCACATCGGCGGCATGGACGCGTTCGCGCGCGGCCTAAAGATCGCCGCGGCAATCCGCAAAGATGGCCGCCTCGCCAAATTCGTGAAAGAACGCTACGCCTCGTGGGATCGTGGCCTCGGCAAGGACATCGAGAAAGGCGAACTCGGCCTCAAGGAACTGGAAGCGTACATGCTCAAGAAGGGCGAAGCCGACGCGAACACCGGCGGCCGTCAGGAGATGTTGGAGAACCTTATCAACGAGTTCATATGATAAACCTCGACCCCGCCGAAATCTGGTACATCACCGGCAGTCAGCACCTCTACGGCGAAGCAGCGCTGAAGCAAGTGGCAACAAACTCGCGCAAGATCGTGGATGCGCTGAACGCTTCCAAACGTCTGCCGCTCAAGATCGTCTTCAAGCCCGTCCTCACTACACCCGACCAGATCCGCCGACTTTGCCTCGAAGCGAACAGCGCCCCGAAATGCGCCGGTCTAATTCTCTGGATGCATACTTTTTCGCCATCCAAGATGTGGATCGGCGGCCTGACCGCCCTGAAAAAACCATTCCTGCATCTTCATACGCAATTCAATCGCGACCTGCCCTGGGCCGAGATCGACATGGATTTCATGAATCTCAATCAGTCCGCGCATGGCGACCGCGAAGCCGGTTTCCTGCACACGCGCCTGCGCCTAAATCGCAAAGTCGTCGTCGGCCATTGGTCTGATGCCGAAGTCCAGGATCGCATCGCCGCGTGGATGAGCGCCGCGCGCGCATGGCACGATTGGCAGGGCGCGAAGTTCTGCCGTTTCGGCGATAACATGCGTCAGGTCGGCGTTACCGAAGGCGACAAAGTCGCCGCCGAGGCAAAACTAGGTTACACCGTCAACGGCTACGGCGTCGGCGATCTGGTGAAGTCCATCAACGCCGTCGGCGATAAGGCTGTCGACCGCCTGTGTGACGAGTACGAACAACTCTACTCCGTCTCGAAGGAACTCCGCAAAAGTGGCGCTCGCCACGAATCGCTCCGCGACGGCGCGCGCATCGAACTCGGCCTGCGCGCCTTCCTGAAAGCTGGTGATTTCAAGGGTTTCACGACCACCTTCGAAGACCTGCACGGCTTGAAACAACTTCCCGGCCTCGCCGTCCAGCGTCTGATGGCCGACGGCTACGGTTTCGGCGCGGAAGGCGACTGGAAAACCTGCGCCCTGCTCCGCGCCATGAAGGTCATGGCCAATGGCCGCGAAGGCGGCACGTCGTTCATGGAGGATTACACCTATCACCTCCACCCCGACGGCCCTCTCGTCCTCGGCGCGCACATGCTTGAAATCTGCGAGTCCATCGCCGCCAGTAAACCGTCGTTAGAGATTCATCCGCTCGGCATCGGCGGCAAGGAAGATCCCGTGCGCCTTGTCTTCAACGCGCCCGCCGGTCCCGCGATTAACGCCTCCATCATCGATCTCGGCAGCCGTTTCCGCCTCATCGTCAACGAAGTCGACGTGATCAAGCCGCCACAATCCCTGCCGAAACTCCCCGTCGCCCGCGCCATCTGGAAATGCCGTCCCGATTTCAAGACCGCTTGCGCCGCATGGATTCACGCCGGTGGCGCGCACCACACCGGCTTCAGCTACGCTGTCACCACCGAGCACATGGAAGACTTCGCCGAAATCGCTGGCGTCGAACTGGCCATCATCGACCGCGACACGAAATTGCGCGCCTTCCAGCAGCAACTCCGCAGCAACGAACTCTACTACCACCTCGCCCCCGGCCTGGGTCGGCTGTGACAGACACGTGATTCCATG
>Ga0206960_1067_pt1 | contig 27979 bp, 28 predicted proteins | sample Alteio_BWOrgHeat_29_FD_153255 | JGI IMG/M metagenome (GOLD analysis project Ga0206960, IMG submission 153255) | Enriched cells from forest soil in Barre Woods Harvard Forest LTER site, Petersham, Massachusetts, United States -... | ecosystem: Environmental > Terrestrial > Soil > Temperate forest >... | reverse complement strand
TGGCGAGCTGAGTTCCCGAAACATCGTTCTTGTCATCGGCAGTGTCTCGGAACAAATTGTGTCAGCGTTGCTTTATGAAGACGGCCATAAATCCAATTCGCGGGGCCCTTGCCGTCCGCACCGGAGCGGAACGGGTGGGAATGCGGATCATCGGCACGATCGACGTCTTGCGGGAACTGGGTGCGTTTGCCGTCATCACGCTGGCGGTCACGCTTGCCAAATTCAACTCCTCCAAGCGAGTGGTCCATCCGTTGATCTATAACCAGATTTGGAATGCCGGCGTGCAGTTGCTGCCAATGATCAGCTTCATCGGTGGGGCGCTCGGGTTGGTGATTGTGGGGCAGACGGTCGCGTTGCTCTCACGCGTTGGGGCGCAACAATATATTGGGACGGTGATGGTGACCGTGATCGTGCGCGAACTCGGTCCGTTGACGACGGCGCTGATCGTCCTGGCGCGGGCCGGCACCGCGAATGTTGTCGAACTCGGGACGATGCGGGCGCTCGGTGAGGTCGAGGCGCTGGAATCGCTGGGGATCGACCCGATCCACTATCTGGTGATGCCGCGCGTGATTGGCTTGGCCACGGCGGTGTTCTGCCTGACGACGTACCTGGTGCTCATTGCGATTGCCGGCGGTTATCTGTTTGCGTTCCTGGAGGACGTGCCGCTGACGTTGACGGATTATCTCGCGCAACTCAACAATGCATTACGCTGGGAGGACTTTGCCTTGTTCGCGCTGAAGTCGATCCTCTTCGGTGCCGTCATTGCGGTGGTGAATTGCTATCACGGGCTGGCGCGTCCGTTAAATGTCGAGGAAGTCTCGCAGGTGACCGCCCGCGCGGTGGTCGAGAGCGTGACGGCCTGCGTGTTGCTGGACGCCTTCTTTTTGCTGGGGTATTTGTTCACGTAAGTCATGAGTAAACGATGAGTGTGAAAACGAAACGACCTTTACGCTGGTACCATATTCGCTGGCAGGCGGCGGTGATCCTCTGCATCGCGTGGTATTTCCTCATTGGCCGATATTGGCACCCGGCCGGCTCCGGGCCGGCGGGCCCGGCCGTGCCGCGGGACGCATTTCAACGGACCTGGTCAACCAATCAATTTGTTCTCCTCGGCCTTGGGGACAGTATCACGGCCGGCTTCGGGACGATGGGGAAGCATGGATACTTTGATTTGATACTTACCAACGACGACGCCCGGTGGCCGGACATGCAGGGTCGAGACTTGACGCACGTACTGCCCAGTCTCGCGGCCCGCAATTTTTCTCTTTCCTACACCGTACTGGAGGAACACCTCCACTATGAGTTGCCGCGTATCGCATCCTATCCGCCAACGGTGCACGGCATCGTGGTGATTACGGCTGGCGGGAATGATATCATTCACAATTACGGGCGCTCCGCGCCGCGTGACGGAGCGATGTATGGATGCACGTATGCGCAGGCGATCCAATGGAAGGAAAGTTTTACCGCGAGATTGAAGAGTTTGATTGATGGTGTTATTGCCCGCTTTCCCGGGGGATGCGACGTGTTCCTGGGTAATTTCTACGACCCGACGGACGGTGTGGGCGATATTCAGCGCGCCAATTTGCTGTTGCCGTCGTGGCCGGATGGGTTGAAGGTGTTGCCGGTTTTTAATGGCGTCATTGCGGAGACCTGCAGCAGCTACACCAACGTTCATCTGGTTGATTTTCACGCGGCTTTTCTTGGACACGGTATTCACTGTCGCGATTTCTGGAATCCAAATTATCGAAAAGAGGACCCACACTATTGGTACTTCATCAACCTGGAGGACCCGAATAGCCGTGGCTACGATGCGATACGGCGATTATTTCTGGTTGAAATGAGCAAGGTGTACCAGCATGGGTGATGACGCTCCCAAGAATATGACCAGCGACGCCGCGGCCATTGAGCTGGTTGACGGGCAGATCTCTTATATGGACGACCCGGAGGTGGTGTTGATCCAGAACGTCAACTGGCGGATTGGCGTTGGCGATTTTTGGGTGGTGAGCGGGCGGCCATTGAGCGGGAAGTCGGCGTTATTAATGACGGCGGCAGGACTCAATCGACCGGTGCGCGGGACGTTGCGGATTTTGGAGCAGGACATGGCGGAGGCGCATGAGAAGGACCGGGTAAACTGGCGACAGCGCATGGGGTATGTTTTTGAACACAGCGGCCGGCTCTTCAGTCTTTTGAACGTGGCCCAGAACATCGCGTTGCCGATGCAGTATCATCCGGGGATGAAGGAAGCCGATATCGCAGCACGGGTGGATAAATTACTCACGCTGACGGGGCTGCAGGACTACGCGGGACAGATGCCGAGTCATCTGGGCCTGAGCGTCCAGCAACGCGTCGGACTGGCTCGCGCGCTCGCCTTGTCCCCCGAGGTGTTGTTCCTGGACAATCCGCTTTCGACATTATCGCTGCACGAATGTCGTTGGTGGCTGGATTTTTTGGGGCAATTGCAGGAGAGTCATCACGCCAAGGGCAAGCCGCTCACGCTTGTGGCCAGCGCGGATGATTTTCGCGGTTGGAACAGCGTGGCAGGCCGTTTTGCGGTGGTGGAAGGCGGACGCTTCCACGCCGTCGGCGGGCGCGACGAATTGTCGGCCAGCACAGAGCCGGTTGTGCAGGATTTTTTGGCGAAGGAATTTTGATATGGCGATACAGGATTTGACTCCCCAGTTGCGGACGCGGTTGCGGCGCGTCGAAAAGATCGTCGGTCTCTTTGTGATCTTCGCGGCGCTCGTGTTGCTGGTGGGGTTTGGGTATTATCTGTATCACACCGGGCAACGCAAAGGTTGGTTCATCCCGAAGTGCCCGTACTTTACTTTTGTTCAAAGCGCTGAGGGGTTAAAAGTCGGGGACCCTGTTGCGCTCATGGGATTTGAAGTTGGCAAGATTACCGTCATCACCGCCCAATCGCCCGCCGAGCACCGGGTGTTCGTCGGCATGGAAATTCGGCAGCCCTATTATGGCTATATCTGGACGGACTCGAAGGTGCGTATCGCGGCACTTGGACTGCTTGGCGGCCGCGGTTTGGAGATTACGGCCGGGGTCAACGGCTCGGCAACCGTGCGCGAGCAAGCGGGGTTGATCAGCGAGGTGTGGAAGCATGACCAGTGGACGCCATTGGCGGAGGCGCGCAAAGGTGTGCGTTTGGAACCCGAAGAACAACCAGCCCTCAGCGATCGCGCACAGAAACTGGTGAGCACTGTCGAGCAGGCGCTGCCCAATATTCTCGGTCTGACCAACCAGCTTTACACGGTGTTGACCAACACCGCGCAGCTCACCGGCAACGCGAACCAAACCATGACGAACCTGTCGGTCATCACGGCCAACCTGCGTGATCCGCATGGTTCGCTTGGCGAATGGCTCATCCCCGCCGATTTACATACGAATATCGACACCAACTTGGTGGCGATTGCGGGTAGTTTGAACACGACGATCCTCAATCTCGCCGCCATCACCAGCAACCTCAACGCGCAGGTGGAGTCGAACGACAAGATCCTTGCGCAGATCTCCCGTCTGGTGGTGAACACTGACAACCTCGTGCAAGGCTTGAAGAAGCACTGGCTCCTGCGCGGCGTCTTCCAGAAGATGAACAGCCAGACCAACGCACCGCCGGCAACTACCACGCCAGCGGAACAGAAGAAGTGATTGGCAATAGTTCTTACGAATCTGTCCATCGACGAATCAGCCAAAGAGCCAGAAAGAGCAGGGCGCCGATCCCGATAGAGCCGCTGCCAAGAAGGAACGCCAAATTCGCAATTTCCTGCTTATCGGACGGCGCGAGGAGACCAGCGACCACGACGGCCAGCCCCATGAGAATCAGCAGAGTTGCCAAGATAACAAGAATGACTTTGTACTCGGCAGGGGTGACCTGTTTTATTGGTGGCCCTATCCCAAACATATTTCAGTCCAACGATTCGACTTTACGGACAAGTATCGCTCAAATCATTCAGGTTCTCGTGATCAATGGTGAAGGTGATTGATTTCTGTCTTTCGCTTCGAGTGATTTTAAAAACGTAGATTGTGTCGTAGTCTTTGTGGGGCCAGGAAGGAACCTGGGCGGGGTCACCGCCATAAGTTTTGAGGATGTTTCTCGCGAAATCGCCGAGGACGACGTGTTCCCACGCGACAAGGATGGTCGCATTGTAGTAAGGCGGTTTTTCGAGTTGGTGTTCGAGGCGGTCGATTTCGCTAAAGCCGAATTCGGTATCGACCGGCAAGCCGCAGCGAATGGCGGTCGGCTCGATGGTGGCCAGGGGGCGGACATAAAAGTATCCTGACGGATTGTCCTTTTGATCGACTTTGTCGGTGGGATTGGGAGCGAAAATAAATTGTGGTGAACCGAATTTTGCGAGCAACACCTTGGGTAATGCCAGGGCGCGATTGAGGCCGCGGCAGTTCAGTTGCCCCAGCGCTCCGGGTGGTTTTTCACCGTGACGGATGCAGACGATGGTTTCCACTTGTGCGGAGTCGGTGGGTTGGGGAGTTGAATTGGTTTGTGCGTGAACGCGGACGCAAGCTGTGGATCCGATGAGAAGCATTGCGAAAAGTCTTTTCATAGTTTTTCGAGCCTATTTAACGGCAGGGAAGCGGGAGTCGCAAGTCGAAAGCCGCTGGCTTATATGTTGGACATCGTATTCCGATAGTGATAAGATAGAGGTATGCAGTGGAATGCAGCAAGAGATTTACGAGGCGCCGAATACCCCTCACCTCAATCCTTTGCCGTATACGACAACGGCGTGTCGTCCGACTCCGCTCCCCCCAAGGGGAGAGGAAGGAATAGGCGTATTTCACGAGGACGCTACGAAGGCCAAGGAGGCTCCGGAACATGTATTTCTGCGAAACGAACCGGATTGGAAACCGCGTTGTTTTCAATGCATCCATCAGGGTGATAATTGGTTACGACGACGGTGTGGAATTTTTCAATCCGGTTCGTTTGGAATGGTTTTCGGCAGGTTCGGAATGACTTTTGAGACCGACTGACTGTAGAGTGCGACCCGCATCATGATGAAATCCAAGCCCTGGCTTCCGTATGTTGTGCCGATGGGGATTTACTCCGTGTTCCTGCTCATGCAGACGAACGCGGATCTGCTGTGGATGTATCCGTTGAAGACCGTCGCCGTGGCGGCATCGCTGATTTATTTTCGCAAAGAGTATGAGGAATTGCGGCCGGGGTTTTCCCTGCTGGCGGTGATTGTTGGACTCGTGGCCATTGCGATCTGGATTGGGATCGATCCGTTTTATCCGAAGTTTGGCAGTGGGGCGGCGTTCGATCCGACGACCATCTCATCGGTGGCTCAGCGGAATGTGTTTCTCGCGTTTCGGATCGTAGGCGCGGTGATCGTGGTGCCGGTGATGGAGGAATTGTTCTGGCGGGCGTTCCTGATTCGCTGGTTGGTGAACGAGGATTTCAAGAGCGTGCCGGTCGGCGCATTTACGGGGCTTTCATTCGCGGTGACGGTGGGGATGTTCGGGGCGGAGCACTACCAATGGCTGGCCGGGTTGATCTGTGGGGCGTTGTACAATTGGCTCTACTACAAACGCAAGGATGTGTTCGCTTGTATTATCGCCCATGCCGTGAGCAATGCGGCGCTGGCGGCGTGGGTCTTGTCTCGCGGCGATTGGAAATTCTGGTGAGTGGAGCATGAAACCGGACCGTAGCGTGGATGGAGCAGCACAGTCGACGCAGGGCCTGTCGAATCGCGTTCTCGTTTACCTGCTCTTCACGGTTTCCGCAATTTCGCTTTGGATCTTTCGGCCCGTGCTCGCCAACGGCTTTGTCAATTGGGACGACCAGATCTATCTCGCGGAGTTGGCGCGCATGGGAAGATTTTCTTGGTCGTCGCTCTGGTGGATGTGGACATCGCTGCAGCCGTTCTATCTCCAGCCGATCGCGTGGATGACGCATTTGGCGGATTACCAGGTCTGGGGCATGAATGCGATGGGGCATCACGCGACGAACTGGCTGTTGCACGGCGTTTACGTCGTGCTCGTGGGAACGTTGGTCTGGTTGCTCACCGGGGCCGCGAGAAATCTTGGCACGCCAGAGCGACTGGCGATGAGCGCGGGAATCGCGCTGGTTTGTGGGATTCATCCCTTGCAGGTGGAATCGGTGGCGTGGGTGGCTGCGCGCAATGGATTGCTCTGCTCGGTGTGGATGGTGGCGGCACTGTGCGCGTACGTGAGGGCGTTCGGAAACGGCAGCGAACCAAAACGCGGTTGGTGGTGGACGGCGGTGGCGCTGCAGGCGGTCGCTCTCCTGACAAAACCTTTCGCCGTCAGCCTGCCGCTGGTGATGCTGGCCCTGGATTTTTTTCCATTGCGGCGCCACGCGAAACATAGCTGGCGGCATTTGCTTGCCGAAAAATGGTTGATGATCGCACTGTGCGCCGCGGCGGCGGTCGGAGCGGTGGCCGCGCAGGAGCACTTGGAAGGTTTGGGCGAATACACGCTCGGGGCACGGGTGTTGGTGGCCTGCCGCGGAGTGGTGTTCTATTTGTGGAAACTGATTTGGCCTGCGTGGCTCTCGCCATTCTATCCATTGACTGGCCAGATCAGTTTGGGCGGCGAAGAGTTTCTCGTGCCGCTGTTATTCTGCATGGCCGTCACGGGCTTCGTCGTGTGGCAACGGAATCGCGCGCCCGCGCTGGCTGCGGCGTGGTGGAGTTATCTGGCCGTGCTCGGGCCCGTGTTGGGGCTGGTACAGGTGGGAGGTCAGGCGGTGGCTGATCGCTACATGTATCTCGCGATGGTGCCGGCGTTGATCGCACTTGGCAGCGTGATATTGTGGTTGTGGCGTCGTGGTTCGATGTTGTTCAAGACGGTGTTATATGTGGTGCTGGGGCTGTGGCTTGTTTTTTTTGGGTTGTTGACGCGCAAGGAGATCCGCGTGTGGCGGGACGACGTGTCGTTGTGGGGCGCGTCATTGACCTACTTCCCCAATGATCCGCTAGCCAATTATAATGAGGGGGTGGCCCTTCTGAAAACTGGGCACCTTGTCGAAGCCCGGGTATTTGCTGAGGACGCCGTGAACTATTCTGATCCCCGCGCACCGCAACTGCCGATGGCGCGGTCGACGCTGGGCGCAATTTATCTCAAGAGCCGCGCGTACGATCTGGCGGTCGAGCAACTCCAGCAGGCGGTCAAGGCGGACGGGACATTGTGGGCGGCGCGATACAATTTGGCGTGCTCATACGCGCGACTGGGTCGCCTGCCCGAGGCGTACGATGAACTTCACGGGGTGATTGTGGCGCAACCGGAGTATGCAACGCTGGCCGGACGCGACAACGAATTGAAATCGTTGCGTGACGATCCGGCATACGGAGCGCGGCTGAAGGCATTGATCGGCGGTGAAGGGAGATGACGTTGGAACGGACGCCGGGTTATAGTAGCGCCATGGGAATACCGGCGCGCCTGATTGATTTTCTGGACCAAAGCAAGGTCCGCTACGAGATTTTGCATCACCCCGAGGCTTTCACCTCACACGAACTCGCAGCAATCGAGCACGTGAAAGGGAAGGACCGCGCCAAGGTGGTGATGGTCAAAACCGGTGCGGAAATCATCATGGCGGTGTTGCCGACCGACCGGCGTCTCGATCTGGAAAAGATCAGCAAGATCGCAGGCCAACCGGCGGCGGTGGCGGTGGAAGCGGAGTTCAAGCCGATGTTCCCCGATTGCGCCATCGGCACGATGCCACCCTTTGGTCATTTATATGGGGTGGCGACCTACGTGGACCGGAGTGTTGCCGAAGCCGACCGGCTGGTGTTCGAGGCGGGCACCCACAGCGATGCGATCAAGATGAAATACGCTGACTATGAACGATTGGCGAAGGCGATACTCGCGGATTTCGCAGTGAAGTTGCATCTGGCGGCGGGTAATCAATCGCGATAGGATGCGGTGAGAATCAAGGCGCAGCGCCTGCCGACCCACGGAGCCGCTGCGCCTCGGCGAGCTGACGACGGGCTTCCTCGTGCAATCCCTGTTGCTCCAATACCTCCGCCAGTTCGCTGTGTACCTCGGGGGCATTTGGGTTGAGGCGAACCGCTTCGCGGAAGTGGTCGGCGGCGTGAACCAAATCCCCGCGGCTGGCCAGGATCACCGCGAGGTTATTGTGGGCCTTGAAGGCATTTGGATCCACGCGCAATGCCTCCGTGTAGGCGTTGATGGCGTCGTTGGAATGTCCCTGCTTGAGGAACAGATTGCCAAGGTTGATCTGGCTGCGGGCGTTGTGGGGATCAAATTGCGCCGCCGCAGTGTAGTGCGCGATGGCTTCGGCCTCGTGGCCGGTCTCCGCCAGCAAATTGGCGAGGTTGTAGTGGGCGGTTGCGTTCCTCGGATCGAGCCGCAGCGCCTCCCCATACTGCGCGATGGCTCCCTCGCGCTGGCCCATGCGGGTAAGCAATTGCGCCAGGTTGAAATGCGCAGCGTTTTCATCCGGGTTGATCGTGAGCACAGCCACGTACTGCTCCAACGCGGCCTGCCGATTCCCCAGACTGGCAAAAATGTCGGCCAGGGCCGCATGTGCGGGAGCGTGGTTGGGAGAGTCACGGAGCACTTGTTGCAATTCGGCGATCGCTTGATTTGTCGCGCCGCTCGTCGCCAGCGCGTTCGCCAGGTCGCAGCGCACAATTGGCTGGTTTGGGTCGAAGCGTAACGCGTCCATAAAATAGGGGATCGACTCTTTCGGCCGTCCTTCGTCCAGCAAGGCCACGCCAAGGTTGATATGACCACGCAAACTATTCGGGCGCTTGGCAACAACATCAGCCCAGATGGATTCCGCGCTATGATACTGCGTATTTCTTTGGATCGTCGCCAGACCGAGGGCGAGTGCCAATCCTACCAGGACACCGGCTTGCGGCCACGAACGCAGACGGTCGGGCCAGCCGAATCGGATCCAGAGATTGCGGCAAAGATAGTCACTTCCTTCCAGTGCGACGGCGATCACCGCCACCAGTGGCAGGTACATTCTCCGCTCGGTGGCGGGCTCCGTCGGCAACGGCAGAAAACTGGATGTCGGCGCCAGGAGCAGAAAGAACCACGCGCCCCAAAATCCCCACCACCAACGGCGGCGAATTGCCCAGGCAGTGGCGGCGAGCAGCGCTGCCACTAGTCCTGCGGCCGGCAGCGCACTCGCCAACGTGGTTACCTGAGGCCAGTCCGAATAATCCAGTACCAGCCCCTGTGGCCACACCGCCAGCCGCAAGTAATGCGCGACCACCGTCCATTGCATCTCAAAATAGTTCCAAGGGGAAAGGGTATCCGCGATGAGACCAGATTTCTCCTTTAAGTTGGTCGTCAACAGAAGGGATGCGAGCACGACCCAACTCGCAGCCAGACCGGCGTACAGTCCTCGACGTTCCCGCAAAGCGGTCCGCCAGGAGCGTGCCACAAAGGTGTGGTCGTACGTGAGGACCAGCAGCGGAGTCACCAGCATGACTTCTTTCGCACCCATTCCGAGCGTGCAGGCGATGATCGCCGCACCAAACCAGACCACTTTGTGCGGGGATTCGGTTCCACGAATGAAGCAGTACAAGGTTGATAAAAGAAACAGCGCCATCAGTAACTCCGTGCGCTGAAATACGTATGTCACGCTTTCGGTGACCAGCGGATGCAGCATCCACAGAACTGCCACGGCGTAAGCGACCCACATCTTCCGGCCCCAATCACTCTCCGGGGACGGCGTGCCTCCCAGCGCCCGGCGCACGATCCCGAACACTAACAGCGCATTGAGGAAGTGAACGAACAGATTGAAGAGATGATAGCCCGTTACATTGTAACCTCCGATCGCGTAGTTGACCGCCAGGGACAAGCTGATCAGTGGCCGCCCGACCAACGTGGTAAGATCGCTGGCGATCACGCCCGACAGGGGCCAGAGCCGTCGGATGGCGGGATTTTCCACGATGCTCGGGAGATCATCATAGATAAAAGGAACGTGAAATGTGTTGCGGTAGGCCGCGACGCACAACAGCGCCAGAACCACGGGCATCCACCAACGGAATTTCCTCATCAGCGCCTTGCGTCGCGCCCCCGGACAAAAAACGGTGTTGTCCCGGGGAGCGCAGACTGCATTTGCTTTGTAGCAGCACGCATTCTAAGATTCAAGTCACAATGGAACACCGGACCGCGCTCGTGTAGTTATGAGCCAATTCAATATATCGGAATTGTTGCGAGATGAGACCGTGCGCCGGCGCGAGTTTCCGGTGTGTGACAAGAAAGTTTTTCTCGCGCACGCGGGTGTAAGCCCATTGCCGCGATGCGTGGCGGACGCGATGAAGCAATACGTGGAGGCGTCCGCCCACGACCAACAAGAGAATGCCCTGTCGGATGAAGTGGTGAGCGAAACGCGGATGTTGGCAGCGCAACTCATCGAAGCCGGGGAGGACGAGATTGCGTTCGTCGGGTCGACATCGATGGGCCTGGCCATGGTGGCGGCTGGTTTACCCTGGGAACGTGGCGACAACGTGGTTTGCTACCGCGACGACTATCCCGCCAACGTGTACCCATGGATGGATCTGGCGCGGCTGGGAGTGGAGGTGCGATTTGTCGAGGCAACGCCGTTGGGGAATATCACGGTCGAGGACGTGGAGCAGGCGGTGGACAAGAAAACAAGGCTCGTGTCCCTGGCCAGTGTGCATTTCCAGACCGGCTGGCGGCTGGACGTGGACCGAATTGGCTGGTTCCTCCGGGAACGCGGAATTTTGTTTTGCATGGACGGGATCCAGAGTTTTGGGGCGTTACGGACGTCGATGAAGTTTGTCGATTTCGCCGCGGCAGATGCACACAAATGGCTGTTGGGACCGCTGGGAACGGCGATCTTCTACGTGCGGCGAGAGCACTTCGAGCGTTTCCATCCACCGCTTGTCGGGTGGAATAGCGCGTCGAGTCCGAACTTCATTGCGCAGGAATCCCTGGCGTTCAGGCGCGACGCGCGCCGGTATGAGCCGGGCAGCCTGAACCTGGCAGGGATCGTGGGGTTACGGGCGGCGTTGCAGTTGATCCATGAATGTGGCATCGAGTCAATTGAGGCGCGTGTGCTCGGCTTGGCGGGGCACGCGATTGCGTGCGGGATGGAGGCAGGATTCACGGTTCTTGGCGCGGCGGAAGGGAAGGGGCTCTCGGGGATCGTTTCGTTTTTGACGAGAGGGGTGGATGTGGTGAAGTTGCACACGAAGTTGGAAGCGGCGCGGGTGGTAACCTCGCTGCGTTACTGTCGCGACGGTAAACAATGTTTGCGGCTTTCGCCGCATTTTTATAACACCGAGGAAGAGCTTGCGACGTTATTTGCGCAAATTTAGCGCAGTGTGAATAATCAATGCAACTCATTGGTAATAAACGGAAAACGATTGCGGCGTAGCGTCCTGATTCGGCGACTGCGAGCGTTTATCCGTTGACAGTCTGGGAGATGGCTGTTAGGTTGGCTGTAGTAATTAATGGCGATACCCGTCGCGAAGCGGGGCGGTCCCGAGAGGCACGGGGGGCACACATTCCTAACCAATAGTACGGAGGCATTACCAACAATGAGACGGTTAACAAGAATCAAGATCGGCGGCTTCACATTGATTGAACTGCTGGTCGTTATTGCAATCATCGGGATCCTGGCAGCGATGCTGCTGCCGGCGCTCAATCAAGCCCGTGAAAAAGCGCGTCGCGCCAATTGCTTGAGCAACCTCAAGCAAGTCGGTTTGGGGATCGCCATGTATGCCGACAACTACAACGGCCGCGTGCCACTGGACAATTCCGCTGCCACAGCCAACTTGGGCAATTCCTTGAACCTCTTGAGCAACACGATCACGTCCGCGAAGATCTTTACTTGCCCGAGCGATAGTGCCAGGAAGCTGACGGCAGCCTATCCGTTGGACTCGCTTATGGCTAAAAACGCCCAAATCAGCTATGCCTACTGCCCGTTTATCATCTGGCAGGATCAACCGGATTCGATCCTCGCGCTGGATCGTATGGGTGCGGGCATTACGACATCTGGTTATACCAAGGGCGCCAAGTGGAATGCCGTCACAGCCAACATCGCGCCTCATAAAGACGCCGGCGGTAATGTTCTGTACAATGACGGACACGTGGCATGGAATAACAGTCTGTCGGCCACAGCAGGTACGAACAGTAGTTCCATTGTTCTGACCGCTGACTAAAATACCCGAGTCATCACAAAAGAACCCCGACACCTGAGTGTCGGGGTTCTTTTTTTGCTAACAGTTGGCGGAGTATCCTGCTAACAATCAGTTTGGGCGTACGGCCCAGCGAGGATATTGCATTCATCTGTGGCTGACCATGTGACAGGGCGGAACACGATACCGGGCAATTTGCTGCTGTCCCTTCTGATTGGCTTGCCGGTACTGAGCTACCCCCTGAGTTGGCTTCCGAAGTCCTGGGCGCACTTCCGTTACGATTACACGCTACCCTTGCCGGAAATGGTTCTCGCATTGGGATTGTTTGTCTCGATCGGGCTGGTGCTCCGCGTAAGCGGCATAGCCAAAACCGGAGAAGAAACGGCGGCCGTCCTTTTGCCGCGTGCCGCTATTTGGCCCCTGTTGGCAGTCGTGCTGAGCGGGGTTGTGTCCACTCGATTCAGTGAACATCCCCAGTTTGGATTGGGGCTTCTGCCCCGGCTGGCGGGGAATCTGGTGATCTTCCTGCTGGCCGCGCGTACGCCAACCGACCGGCTGCCGGAACTGTGCCGGTGGTGGATATTTGCTGCCGTTATTGTGGCGGGAAACGGCCTGCTGCGATTGGGCTCGGAGCCCGAATTCATTTCCACGCTGGGGAATTGGGACTTCCTCGGAACGTACCTTGCCGCGTCGCTGGTCATCATGATTTCCGATGGCGGCAGGTGGTCGATTTTGGGAAGCCTGATTGTCATCGTCGCGATGTGCTTCTGTCGCTCGCGCGGGGCGTGGTTGGCGCTGGGAGCCGTGGGTCTATTGTGGTTCCTGGGCTTTCGAAATCGGTTTTTCCAGCGGTGGCAGGCGCGTGCGGTTATGGCGGTGGTGGTTCTTGCGGGCGCGGTCCTCCTGGCCCGTCCATATGTCCAACAGCAGTGGCGGACAGACGTGCGGCCAATGATCTGGAAGGCAACGCTGGACATGATTGCCGCGCGACCGTTGTTAGGACATGGATTGGGAGCGTACGTCGCGGTCTATCCGGCATATCGATTGCCGGAATATTTTCTCCGGCCGAAGGCTACCAACGTCACGGATCATGCGCACAATGAATTACTGGAGATCGCGGCCGAGCAGGGCCTGATCGGGCTGGCCGCCGTGCTGTGGCTTTGGGCAACGGCGGTGTGGTGCGGTTTTTGCGCGTGCCGTCGATTGGAGGGCGTCAATCGACGCAGCTTATGGGGGTTGTTCGGGGCCATGCTTGTGCTGATGTTGCACGGGTTGGTGGATGTGGATCTGCGGCATCTGCCAAACCAGAGCCTCCTGTGGCTGTTGATGGGCCTGATGGTGGGTGCCGACGCGACGCCAGCGCGCTGGCGTCGGACCGCGATTTACCCCCGGCCGGTCCAGTGGTGTGTTGCCGGGGTTTGTCTCGTTCTCGGAATGTGGATTACTGGGGCGGCCGTCTTTCGTCCGCTGTCTGCCGATCTGCAAGATCGTCAGGCGCGAATCGCGGAAGAACGCGGGGATTTGCGGGCGGCGGTGCAACACGCCGGGAATACCCTCCTTCTCGATCCATTTCGTTTGAGCACGCGATACCTTCTTGCCGGCGCGCTCTCCGGCTTACCGGAACCGGAGGCGCACGACAATGCGATCGAACAATGCCTGCGGATTGAAGAACTCGCGCCCGACTATGCGGATGTGACCTACAACCTCGGTCAGTTACATTTACAAGCCGGTCACCCGGCAGAAGCGGTCCCGTATTTGCGTCGAGCAGCGGAAATCAATCCCTACAAAGTGGACCGGAGAATCGCGTTGGCCTCGGCTTTGCATGAAGTTGGGCAGAACGACGAAGCCCGGCAACAACTGGATCGTGCCCTGCAACTACAGCCGCAAAATACAGAGGCACGGGAGCTGCAGCGGAAGATGCAGGCGGAGCCCCGTCCGTGACCGCCGCAAGCCTTTTGACATTCGTGAGAGTGACCGCTACTCTGGCATGCGCGAAGGAACCATGAGGATCGCGATCCCCAAAAAGACGGTTTATCGGCTCAGCGTTTATTTGCGCTGCCTCGAACGATTTGCCGAAAACGGCGTCCAGACCGCGTCCAGCCATGCGCTTGCGCAAGCGGCCGGCGTCAAGCCGACGCAGTTGCGCAAGGACCTGACGAGCTTCGGACATTTCGGCACGCGCGGACTCGGCTATGGCGTCATGACGCTGCGCAATAAGATCGCCGAGGCCCTGGGCCGCACCGAGCTTCAGCCTGTCGTGCTCGTTGGCGTGGGCCATCTTGGCCTGGCACTGTTGGCGTACAAAGGGTTTGAAAAGGAGAGCTTCGAGATTGTTGCAGGTTTTGATGTCGATGTGAAACGCAAGCGGCGCAAGACCTACAGCCAGCCAATTCTGCCCCTCGACAAAATGGAGAATTTCGTCCGTGCCCGCAAGATTCGCATGGGCATCATTACCGTGCCGTCATCTGCCGCACAGGACGTGGCGAACCGTCTGGTGGCTGCGGGTGTGAACGCGATCCTCAATTTCGCCCCCATCGTCTTGCGCGTACCGAGCAACGTCGTCGTCAGCAACGTCAACCTTGCCATCGAACTGGAAAACCTCAGCTACTTCCGCTCGCTTGCCGAGGGCTGAGGCGGTGAAACCCATACCCGATGGTTACGCTCGTTTCACGCGCGTGCCGTCGTTGTCGGCGATGAGGACGTGGGTCTCGCAACGAATCTGCTGTTTGGCAAATACATTCGCCATGGCCTCGGCGACGGCTTTTTCCTTTTGCTCGGTGAGGCACATGATCGAAGCGCCCGAGCCGCTGAGCCAGCCGGCCAGCGCGCCGGCGGCCACGCCATCGGCGATGACATCATCGAGCATTGGAATAAGCTTCTTCCGGTAGGGCTGGTGGAGTTTGTCGTCGAATAAGCCGCGCAATAGCGAATAGTCGCCCGTGGCGAAAATCGAGGTGATCAGGGCGATGCGGTTCATGTTCTCGACAGCATCCCGCAACGGCACCATCTTGGGCAACAGGGCGCGGGCTTTTTCAGTCGATACCTCGTACTCGGGCACGCAGACGACAAACTTCAGGGCGGGCGGGACATTGAAGCGGCGGTAGCGCACCGAGCCATTGATGATGGCCGCGACGACGAACCCACCGAACAGCGCGGGTGCTGCATTATCAGGATGATGCTCGAGTTCGGTGACGAGATCGAGCAATTCGGTGTCACCGAGCGGTCGATCATTGAGTTCGTTGAGCGCGAAAACAATGCCCAGACGCACCGTCACGCTGGAGCCCAGGCCGCTGGAAACGGGCACATCACCCTTGACCTCGATTTGCAGGCCGTGTGGCTTGCCTTTGCTGCGGCGGAAAAATGCATCCACCGCTTCCCGTGCCATGGCATTGGCGGAGGCCGATCCCTTCTGACTGTCGATACGCTCGACGGTCAGTGTGTCGGTCTCACGGATGGAAATCTGATTATGCAGCTTGAGGGCGATGCCAAGAGTGTCGAAGCCGGGACCGAGGTTGGCGGTCGTGGCTGGCACGCGAACAGTAACTGAAGGCTTTCTCACGGAGATGCGATATTGCATGGCACGACGGGGCAAGTCAAGTGGCGCCGGTGTCCGCACGAGGCATCTGAGTATTTGGGCGACTCCACAGGGCAGGTTTACCGCATTGATGATTCCCTGGAGGTGCCTTTCCTTGCGGTATTCCTCTTTTTGAGATTTCCCCCCTGTGCCGAATCGCCGTATTTCCCGATTTTACCCAACAAAATCAAGGTTGGCATACCCACTGCTATCTAGCCTGTCAGTCAGGCGTTACGCAGAGGCAGGATGGAAAGATGAGCGAGACCAACAAACAAGACATCTATCGAGTACTCATAGTGGATGAGGATGCCACCATGCGTGAATTGCTCGCGGGCTTGCTTCGCGCGCCGAACCGCAGCGTGGACGTGCGTGATAGCGCCCGTACCGCGTTGGAGTTCTTGCAGCACAATCCCATCGATGTCGCGTTTGTCGATACCGCGTTGACAGGCGCAACCGCCCAACACCTGGCGGACAAGATCAAGAAGCTCTGCCCGCATGCCCACGTTGTCGTCTGTGCCGGCCGGTTGTCGCAACCATGGGACAGCGCGGGCCGCACCCGCAAGGGCGAGCGTGTCCTGCGGCAACCATTCAATTTTGGCGAGGCCCTCCAGCTCGCCGATTCGTGCAAGACCGAGTGACCATGAACACAATCTCGATTAGGGCGCTGGCTCCAGGGTTGGCTGTGAAGCAGGCTGCGCGGGGTGCGCAGGAAAAACCGTTCATAGCGGACCAGCGCCTCTTTCTTTGGGACATTTCCGAGCGCTCCCGGAGCTTCGGACTGTCCGCTCGCGACGGGTTGAGAGTCAACTGTTCGAATCCCCCCAACGCCATCAAGGTCGGCGCCTCCTCCGACCGAAGAACAGCTTGATCTCTCAACCCGCGCGTGCGGCAGCTCTTCTGCCGCCGCGCCGCTGAGATACGCCACCGTCCGCTTGCTTTTCCAGCCGCCTACGCTATATTCGCTCTGCCATAACACGGCTCCATACTCATGGGGGCGAAACGGTCTCGACTTTGTGGGGTGAGCGTGAGCGGCATGCCGAGGTTGTCGGGAGGCCTCGTTAAACACCTGACAAAAACATAACTGCGAATCACGAACTCGCACTCGCGGCTTAATTGTCCGCGACGTTCCGCCTGTGACACCTGCTAGTGGGGCCGGAACGACGATAGCAGGTTAGTCTGTGGGTGTTGTCTTCAGGTCCATGGATGAAATTATAACTGGAGGCTGGCGCGTCGTGTGGCCTGCCCATTGGCAGCACGCCGGGCGAGACTTAAAGATGGGATAAGCATGTAGTCACTTGCGTACGCTTTGCAGAGGACGTGGGTTCAACTCCCACCGCCTCCACCATTTTCAGTTTTGCGAGCGGCCGCCTCGAGGGCGGTAGTAACTCTTGCGGATGACGGTCATGTTCGAGCGAAAGACCAGGCGTCGCAACCGACTTCAGGCACAAACCTTCCCCACGTCGTGGCGGGCGATTCTCGAGCGAAATGTTGCGTACTATGAACGGCTCACGCTGACTGAACGCCAGGAACTCCACGGCGACATCCAGGTTTTTATCGCGGAAAAGAACATTGAGGGATGCGGCGGCCTGGAAATCACCGAGGAGATCAAGGTCACGATCGCTGCTTATGCTTGCATCCTACTGCTGAATCGTCAACACGACTTCTATCCCCGCTTGCAGTCCATCCTCGTATATCCCGATGCCTACCCTGTTCCAGTGGTGCGCGTTGTGCCGGGAAATATCGCTGTTGAAGGCCACGAAATGCGGGCTGGCGAATCCTGGCGGACCGGTGCGGTGGTGCTGTCGTGGAATCATGTCCTGCGCCGACCGGCGGCGGTACCCGAGGGCCGGAATGTCGCGCTCCATGAGTTCGCGCACCAGATTGACCAAGAGAATGGCTTCGTCGATGGAGCCCCAGACTTGTCGACGAGTTCCCAGTATGCCGCGTGGGCCCGTGTCCTCGGAAGCGAGTTTGCAACTTTGTCCAAGCAAACTGCTGAGGAGCAACCAACACTGATTGACAAGTATGGCGCGACTGAACCGGCTGAGTTCTTCGCCGTTGTTACAGAGTATTTCTTTGAGAAGCCGTTGCAGCTCAAACAGCGGCATCCCGAGCTTTACGAGGAGTTGAAGCGTTTCTATCGTCAGGATCCAGCCAGCACGGACGTCGTTGGATCGCAACCGGGCCACGCCTGAAAAACAAAGCACCCCAACGGTCACTCAGACCTGTTGGGGCGCCTGGAACTGCCTTCGTTGTTTACGCAAGACCTACTTACGCTTTTGTGCTGCCTTGATCTTGGCCCAACGGGCGCGCTGCGCCGCCGCGATCCGCTCACGAGCTGCGGCCGAGAACCTCGGTTTGCGGCGGATTCCAGACCCGGTGACCGCTATTCCTCCATCAAGAGAGGAGAGCGCTTTGAGCGCGAGGTTGAGTTTTTCCAGTTCCTCTTCCGTCCGTTGGCGTTGAATTTGCAACTGCTGAACAACTTTATTGATGCTAGACATGATCCCTCCAACTACTGGTTATTGCTTACGTGACAATTTGACCATCCATCCACCATTGTAATGAAATTGTGACATTACTTCAACTGTTTCATGTAACCACTACGCGCAAGATTTAAGGATCCGATGTTATTTGATTTCATCCGCAACGCGCCTATACTGGAAAGTGTTGCCAAAGGAATACTGCACGATGAACAAGCCAATTTTATTGATGATCGCAACTGCGGTGTCGCTCGTGGGCATTGGCTGCGAGACACCCCGACGACGGCCGGCGCCGCCACCACCACCGCAATACCGCGTCCAGCCGATGGGATTGCCGGACATCAAGATGCTCGCCAAATCGGGTGTCAGCGACGAGGTCATCCTCAGCCAGATTCGCAACTCGCATAGCGTTTATCGGCTCAGTGCCGCGGAGATATTGGATCTGAAAGATGCCGGCGTGAGTGAGAAGGTGATCGACTTTATGATCAACACCCCGAGCTTGTATCGTTCTTCACGCCCGCCACCACCGCCGCCGTCCTATTGAAGAACAGTTCGCTGCCGTTCGTTTGACGTATTGCACCGGTGTAATGCCGCGTGCGTTGGCGTGCATGTGGGAACGGATTGGTCGTTAAGCCTCCGAAACGATTGAAATGTTGAATCCCCGTTTCACGGTCGTTTACAGATCGGTGAGAGATTTGGTTTCGGCAGTGGTGGCGGTGGTGTTCTTGCTATTGCCGGGACTCACAACCATACGGGACCTTGCAGATCCGGGTATGAGACGGCCGGGGATCCCGGAGAAGGCCTGGCGGATGCATTGCTATCTGACGCCGCTGATCCAGCAATGGGCGCGGAAGCGCATTGCCTCCCACCGGGCGGCGCATTTGAATCGCTACGACGTACCCAGCACCGAGTGGCCGATGTTCACTTGCGTGTTTTACTTGCGGGCGACCGAGGCTTTGCAGGCGGCGTGGGAGAAGGATCGTCGACTGTCCCGCCAGGCGCCGTTGACCTACTCGTGGGACGCAGTTGAGGCCGCAAAGGATCTGCTCTTGGATCCTGATCATCACACGTGGGTACGACAGCATTGGGGTGACGATTACTGGCACAACCAGAATGTGTTCTTTCGATCGTTGGTTATTTCCGGAATCACCAGCTACGAGCATCTCGATGGACGCGGTCAGAACCGACCGCTCCTGCGAGATCAAGTGGACACGCTATCAACGGAACTGGATAAATCGAAGCTTGGCTTGCTGGAAGATTATCCAGGTGAATGTTACCCCATCGACGTGCTGGCGGCGATTGCATGGATCAAGCGCGGATGAGCTGCTTGGCATCGATCGCACGGATTTCTACACGCGGTCGTTACGGGCCTTCGTCGAAGCGCAATCGGATGGGCGGGGATTGGTTCCGTACACGGTCGACTATTTAAAAGGGATGGTGGACGAACCATCACGCGGGATTGGCAATTCGCACGTCCTGATGTCCGCTCCTGATCTGTGGCCGGCGCAGGCGCGAACCTGGTACGATCTTTATGAAAAGCATTTCTGGCAGGAACGCTGGTGGGCGGCCGGGTTTCGTGAATATCCGAAGGACATTACAAATTACAGTTGGTACGATGTGGATTCGGGACCGATCATCGACGGTTTTAGCATTTCTGGAAATCCGTTCGCGATCGCAGCGGCGCGGGTCAACGGACGCTTTGACCACGCCTTCACCGTCAGCGCCCAGGTGCTGACCGCATGTTGGCCACTGCCAAACGGCCTGCAACTCGGTCCGCGTGCCATCTGCCTGGCGGCAGGCGATCACGCTCCTTATCTTGGCGAATCCGCGATCATGTTTTTCCTCACGCAAAACCCAAGGGAAGGCATCCCTGTGGAAACCGGCGAACACCTGGTTGGTTCCGTGTATCTGGGTCTGCTATTCTACATCGGATTTGGCGGATTCGTGTTGTGGTCGTCCATCCGTGATATGCGAAAATTGTGGCGAGAAGGTCATCCTTCATCCTGCGAACAAGATTTGCATTGATTTTATCATCTGTTTGCACGAGACGTTAGGGCCCATGAGGTGGTACGCGGCTTTCTATACGGTCGGACTTTGCTGTGCCCTGTCGGTAACCGCATTGGCGGCGGAACCCGCGCCGGTTGAATCTCTCAAGAGCTTTAGCGATTTCCAACAGGTCAATCTCAACCGTCTGTTGAACGGTGACGTCCTTTCGGAGCGCGGATCGTTGATGGATTTCCCCAATGGCATTTCGTCACAAACCTGCTTCATCGTGCCCTTGTCGGCGGAAGAGACCGCGAAACGGTTGCAATCGTGGGATCCATCGCCGCATGCCGAATTGAAGGTCTTCGCCTTCCATACGCTCCACACGCCCTGTGAACCGGCGGATTTTCAATCTCTGGATTTCAAGACCAATCAGAAGCCGGTTCGCTGGCTTATGGACAAAACCGTCGCTTCTTCTCCCAATCAATCCGAGCTCAACCTGTCGCGCGACGAAGCGCAAAAGTTGGCGGACTGCCTTCAGAAACGTTCGGCCCCGCAGAAAATTGCCGATTGTTGGGTGAACCTCTTGTTTAATCGCGCGACCGCCTTCCAGCAAAAGGGACTCGATGGCGCACAGCCGTACGAAATTGGTGGAACGGTTTCGCCGTCCGCGCAGTTGCGCACTATGCTGCGCGAACAATTGTCGATGGCTCACGAATTCCTTCCCATCTTGAAGAAAATCGGGATTGAGGAGAGCAATGGGCCGCCTTCACTGACGCCGTTCTATTATTGGACTCTCTTCGATGCGGACTACCACGGGACTATCACTTTGGGGGCGGTGTATCAGCTGGCGGTGGGCGATCACTTCCAACTCGTGGACATGGAATATTACGTAAACGCGAACTATTACACCTCCGCCACTCTTTTCGAGGTGTGGCCGATCAAAGTCGGCGAAAAATCCGGAGCGCTGGTCTGGCGCGGAGATTTCTTTGCCGCGCCGATGTTGGCATTCACCAAGGGCACGGAGCGCATTGCCTACGGAGCGCTCATGCTGCAGGACATCAAGAAAGAGATCCACTGTTTTCAAGACGAGGCGAAGACGAAGCGATGAGGGTTCGAATTATCGCTACGCTTGCGCTGCTCTTGCCGTGTACTTCCGCGCTGGCGGCTAATTCAATGAGCGTCTCTCAGGAGTTGGATACCGAATACAGTTATGTTGGCGGGGCAAATATTCGCGGCGCAGGGCAGAACACCGGCTCGGTTGTCGAAAACAGCAGTGACCTCAAATACGTGGTTTGTCCGCAGCTTAACAAGGACCTCATTGGGCGAATTGGTTTTGAATACCAGAGTTTCTCATTTGGAGTGCCAGCGCATTCCCCCGTGCCCGCCAACCTGATCCAGGCCAGCGCGGTGATCGGGTTCGATTATCAAGTGGCCGACGAATGGCTCCTGCGCGTGGAACTGGAACCGGGCATTTACAGCGATTTTCGGGACATTAGTTGGCGGGATGTGGACATGCCGTTGTTGATCGGCGGCGCGTACCTGGCCAATCCTGATTTGCAGTGGTTATTCGGGATGCGGGTCGACGTGCGTTCGGATTTCCCCGTCCTGCCGGCCATCGGTATTCGGTGGAAGTATTCTGATCAGTGGACGTTGAATCTCATGGCGCCAAAACCGCGCATCGAATACGACGTCAACCAGCGGCTGCAGTTGCACGCCGGAGCGGAATTTCTCGTCGGGACTTTTGCGGTCGGCGAGAATTTCGGAACACCGCGTGGAGAACCCAGGCTCGATGGCAAAATCGTGGACTATCTGGAGATCCGTTTTGGGAGCGGTATTTCGTGGAAGCTGACGCCTAATATCACGGTTGACGCGGAAGCGGGACTGGTGCCCTATCGCTGGTTTGATTTCGACGGTCCGAACATCAACTTTCGCAGCCACAACGCACCGTACGGCGAGCTTGCTCTGCACGGGCGCTTCTAGGCTTTTCGGAAAAGGAAAGCGCGACCGACAATTGATTCACCGAGTCGTGAACGCAGGCTTTTTGTTGTTGGCCCACTATTTTGAACGGTCGCGCTCCCGAACCTATTTTTCACGAGAACACCCTCCCGTGTGGATCGGGTACGCCCGATCCACACGGTCCCGGAACCTTGTTTCGCGGGGCGTTCTACCGACGGCGACGGAGGCTCAACATCCCCAAAACACCCAGCCCGACCATAGCCACTGTCGACGGCTCGGGAACTACCGCAACACCGCTAATTGTCACGTTATCAAAACGCCAGTTGCCGGAATTGTTGTTCAAGGCCGTTCCCTGGGTGCTGACATCGTCGGCGCCCGTTGACGCGTTCACGATTCGAATGGCGAAATTCGCATCATTCGCTGCAGACGGATCGGAAATGGTCGCGGTCAAACCCGTGAACCAATCCTGCCCGGCCCCTGTAACGCCGTTCGAAATACTGTCGCTAACAAACCACCCATTGACCGTATTGGCGGAGAGGGTGTTGTTCGAAACCACGAGTCCGGCGTCGGACCCGCCCAGTGTCAGCTGAATATTGTTCCAAGTGCTGCCATCCGTGGTGTATTGGAGTTGCATATTCGCCTCGCCCTGAGTCGTCGCATACCAATCGAATTTGACAGTGACATTGGTGTACCCGAGGGTGCTCGCAGCGAACTGGGCTCCCTGCGCGCCGATCGGCGCCAGGCTCGACCAGCCGTTGGCCGCACCGTTAGCCCCGGCCTGCGCGCGGATGCGCCAGGTCAGGGTGGTATCGGCAACACCGTTCGCACCAGTGTCGGAGTTCTTGCCGAGCAGGACATCGTCGGTGGTTACGCCGACATTTGGCGTTGGATAAACGTCCATGCCAAGGGAACTCGCGGTGCCCGACCCGGTGGTGGGACTGGGACTGTTGTTAACCGCGACCGTGTTGGTTTCGAAAGTCCAACCCGTGATTGTTACTTGTGCCTCGGTGTTCGCTTGAATAAGTAGTGCCACCGCCGCTGCCAATGCAAATGATGTGTGTTTCCTCACGCTCAATCCTCCAGTTTTCTCGCTTGGGTTACCGGTTAAACTCGCTGTCGAGGTGTTTACTGCGCAAGGGAGACAAACCAAGGGCGCTACGGTTACAATTCAGCAACTCCCCATCGATATTTTTGCCGGGGAACAGCCGCGGCTCGACCACCGTATCGTGACCCGCCTTATCTGACATTTCGTAATCAATTCGTTACGAAAGCGTTTCCTCTTCCGGCTTTGTTCGTCACACGACCCGGTCATTGTGCGCGAGGTCGCACGAACTCATACATCCGCGCGTTCGACGCGGGTAACAATTTACAGTGGGAGAAGACACAATGCGGCAGTCACGTCGTACGAGTGGGGCGTTCACGTTGATTGAGTTGCTGGTGGTCATCGCCATCATTGGAATTCTCGCCGGCATGCTGTTGCCGGCGCTGAACAAAGCGCGTCTCCGCGCAACAACGGCACAGTGCGCGTCGAATTTGCGGCAATGGGGCCTCGCTGCCACGATGTATTTCGACGACAACAACAGTTACATCCCCCTGGACGAGTACGACCCAGGTGGGACCGATCAGCCTCTCTGGACGGATCTTCTCAATGTTAACTCAGCGGCCTGTTGGTATATCGTCCTGCCGCCCTACGTCCAGAAGCCCCCCATGACGAGTTTCCATAGCTTTAGCGGTTTTAATTACCTCTATCACACGAAAAACATTTTCGAGTGCCCAGCGGTCAATTGGAACGGGATGCCAAGCCCCACAGTGCGCCCGTACTTCAGCTACGCCATGAATTCCAAACTGAATCAGACCTTGACGACAGACACCATAAAGGAATTGGACCAGGGAACGAGCGGCCCCAATAACAGCAATCATCGCCTGGTCGATACCACGACGGTCGCTATGTTCCTCGACACCATCGCGTTGCCTAACGAACCAAAAGCATTCGCCGGCCAAGGAACGAAATACGGCAGCCCCAAGTCCTACACGACACGGATTTCCGCCAGACATGCTGACTCTTGCAATATCGTTTTTTTTGATGGCCATGTGGAGAACGTTCAATTGGTGAACCTCTTTGACAGCTCGGGCAAAAATATTACAACTTCACCGGTGATTTGGGATCCGTTGAACCCAGACGCGCCGTAGGGACTGTACTGTCCTTGGGGCGGGTGGGGAGTTGCTGCGATTGTGGCATTCCCGCCCTTTGTTTGTTGCATCCGTTATGTACGAAGTTAAGCGGGCGAGATTGGAATTAATATTTCAACATTATTAGCGAAGAAATCGATCGAGAGAAATCACCATGAATAAGAAAGCACTTATTGCAATTGTCGGCGCGCTGACCTTGCTCGTCCGAACCAACAGCCAAGCGCAAACCATCACCGCTTGGACGTTTGACGGTCTGGCGATTGGTCAAAATCAAAGCCCAGCACCTTCCACCGGTTTGGGGCTGGCTACGCCGCTCGGCATGTCGAACACCTATAACGGCGTCGCCAACCAGACGACCAACTTTTGCGATATATTGTCCGACCCGGGGAGTTCGGGCGGCGGTCCTAACGCCTGGCGTGTTCGCGGGGGGTTTAATGGCAACAACCCACCCAACGGCTGGTCAACTAATGCTCCAATAGCCAGCCAGGGAGCCGAGTTCGACGTCAGCACGGTGGGCGTCAGTACCAACATAGTAGTTACCTTTGACATTCACACAACCGCTCAGATCGAAGCCAATCTGGCAGTGCAATACACAACCGACGGCATCAATTGGATCAATTCCTTTATGATCCTGACCAACGCGGGCTCGGCCAACGCGACGGTTGAGAGTACCAACAGCACTTCGACAATACCCGGCAGCTACTTTCGATTCCGAGACCCGAGTGCTCCGTGGTATAACAACCTCACCGCAACCATCACCAACCCGGCGGCCCGCAATAATGCCAACTTCGGCATCCGGATTGTTAACGCCTCGACCGGCAAGGACTGCATCAATCAATCGGGCGGTCCATTCAACAGTTCTTCCGGCAACTGGCGGTATGATAACGTATCGATTTCCGTGGCCGGTGGCCATGTCACGTCAGTCGTTCCGTTCACCCCGGGCGACCTCGTCGTCTACCGCGTCGGCAATGGGATAAGCCCGCTCTCGAGCACCGGCAATGTCGTTTTCCTCGACGAATACACGACCAACGGCGCCTTCGTTCAATCGGTTCCAATGCCAACGGCGCAGAGCAGCAACAACTCGGCATTTGTCGCCAGCGGCACGGCCGCGTCCGAAGGCGGCCTGTCGCTCTCGACGAATGGCCTGTACTTGCTTGCCACCGGCTATGCGACGAATACCCAATCCGGCGCCTCGTTGCCCGGTTCCTCCTCCACCACGGTGCCGCGCTTGGTGGCGCGGGTGGATTACGCGGGGAATATCGATACGACAACCGCCCTGGCGAATTGGTCGAGCGGCAATAATCCGCGCTCTGCTGTCTCACCGGATGGCTTCAACATTTGGGTCGGTGGTGCGGCCGGCGGCGTCGGTTACACTACTCTTGGCAGCTCGTCAGTGGCCGTGTTGAACACGAATGATCCCTCCAATATCGAGCGGGTCGGCATCTATGGGGCCCAACTTTATGCGATGACGCAGAAAGGCACGAATGGTCTCTATGCCATCGGTACAGGACTGCCCACAACCGGTAACCAACTCGCCACCATCCTTGCCGGGTCACCAGGCAACGGTGCGCTCTCCAATAATGCCGGGGCCGGCTTCAGCTTCGTGTTCCTCACCCTGCGAGCCGGTGGCTCTTCGGCCGACACCCTCTACTACGCTGACAACGGCAGTAACGGCGAGAATAACAACAGCGGTGGAATCCTGAAGTACTCACTGGTCAGTGGTACATGGACCTCCAACGGAACCATCAATGCGTTTGGGGCTACGGGATTGACTGCGAGAAAACAGATCACCGGTGGCACGACGAATGTTCTCCTCTATGCGACGAGCACGAACAACGCGATCTATGCCATGGTCGACGCGACCGGCTACAACGGAAATCCGTCAGCGGTTGCTGTCACCACTCTCACCAACGCGCCCGCGAATACCGCTTTCCGAGATATTGCCTTCGTTCCGATCTTCGGAATTGCCGAGTGCGCATTCGCATTGGACACGACGCAAATCACCGCTCCGGTCTCCGGTGGCACCGGGTTTGGCATCGATGTGACCGCCAGCTCAACCCAATGCACGTGGACGGCTTCCACGGATGTGGGCTGGATCACCGGCCTGTTTCCGACCAGCACGAACGGCGATGCCGCGCTCACCTTCAACATGTCCAGCAACGCGGGCGGATTGGTGCGAACCGGCCACGTCGTCGCTGCCGGTTTGACCAATACGATCATCCAGACTGGCGCCACGAACGTTGCCTTCACCGCCGGCAACCTCGTCGTCGTTCGGGCGGGCGACGGCATTGGCGCGCTTTCGGGTTCAGGCAATCCGATCTTCCTCGACGAGTACACCACGAGTGGGACCTTGGTTCAATCGATTCTCCTGCCTACGACGTCTTACAGCGGCAACTTTCCGTTCACCTTTAGCGGCACCGCCCGTACCGAAGGCGGCCTCTCCCTGACGGCGGACGGCCGGTATTTGCTCGCGGCCGGCTACGGCGCCACCGTCCCCGGCGCCACCGTCCCCGGTGTGGTGGCGCGGGTGGATTCCGACGGCAACGTTGATACATCGACGAACCCGACCAATTGGATCAGTGGTAATCCTCGCGATGCGGTTTCACCCGATGGCACCAACATTTGGTTGGGCTGCAAAGGACTTGGCGTTGGTTTCACCACCTTCGGCAGTCGCTCCCAGACCACGCTGGTCACGAATCAGGGCGGATGGAACATCGAGCGCATCGGCCTCTTCGGGGGCCAGATCTACGGGATGACGGGCAAGACCACCAACGGCCTTTACACCATCGGCACGGGGTTGCCCACGGCGGGCAACCAGCTGGCGACCATTTTGCCCGGTAAACCCGGCTTCGGTGCGAGCGGTAGTCTGGTAGGGGACGGCTTTAAATTCGTGTTCTTCACCCTGAAGGCCGGCAACACGAATTTCGACACCCTGTACTACGCTGACGACGGTAACAATAACGAATTTGGAGGCTTCGGTGGAATTCTGAAGTACTCGCTGATCAACGGTATCTGGACGATCACGGGCGACGGGAGCGGCGACGGTACCGGCGCCATCGGTGCCCTCGGAGACGACGTTGGCAGAACGCCAAGGGTCACGGGCTTGACGGGGAAACTGCAAATCGTCGGAAGCACCACGAATGTCCTGCTCTACGCGACAAGCTTTTCGAACAACGTGATTTATGCTGTTACCGATAATACCGAGTTCAACGGTGACCCATCGGGGTTGACTCTGACGACCCTTGTCGGACCCGCCACGAACAAGAGTATCCGCGATATCGCTTTCGTCCCAACCGGCTCAGGCGGAGTTGCACCATCGAATCCCTTTGTCGCCTGGCAGAACCAGTATTTCACACAATCAGAAATGAATAATCCGGCCTTCAGCGGACCGAATGCCGACCCGTTTGGCAAAGGCATGAGCAATACGAACCAGTTCCTGACGGGGTTCAATCCCACCAATGCCGCAGCCTACGTGCATATCATCAGTCTCTCCCGGACGAATGGTGGTGCGGATGTTCGCGTGGATTATTTGGGAGCCAGCGGTGATAGCAGCCGCACACAGCCGGGGCCCTTGTTGTCCCGCACCAACGTGCTGGAGTTTACTACGGGCACGGCCAGCGGCAGTTACAGCAGCAATAACTTCGCGAGCACCGGGCAGACGAACATCT
>Ga0206960_1065_pt1 | contig 28347 bp, 28 predicted proteins | sample Alteio_BWOrgHeat_29_FD_153255 | JGI IMG/M metagenome (GOLD analysis project Ga0206960, IMG submission 153255) | Enriched cells from forest soil in Barre Woods Harvard Forest LTER site, Petersham, Massachusetts, United States -... | ecosystem: Environmental > Terrestrial > Soil > Temperate forest >... | reverse complement strand
CCATTGACGGGCGGGCAGCGGGTTTTGGCACTTCCATTTTTGGTGCGGGAGCGGGCGGTGCGTTCACATTATGCGCCGGTTGCGGTGGGGCTTTGTGTGCGCCGGCGGCAAGTGCGGCATCGGCGGCGCGGCGGGCGGCGAGGCCGGCTTCCAGCGCATCCGACAATTTGCCGGCGCGTTCGACCAGGAACATCAGATCATCCGCCACGAAATTGGCTTTGTCGATGCGTGCTTGGATGGTTTCGCCCAGCTTGCGGCTGCCGGTTTGCAGCGTGGCAATGCTTTCGCTGGCGCGGCGGGTGGATTCATCAAAATGTTTGAGCAGGCGCGCCAGCTCCCCGCGGCTGTCCTGTAGCACGCGAATGCGTTTTTCCAGGCGCCAGCAATAGGCGATTGTGGCGGCGAGCAGCAGCGCCACCGCAATATTAATTCCGAAATCAAGCAACACCATAACCCATCTCCTTTCTTAACAAACTATACGCCTTCCTTTTGCCGGTGCACGACCGGCTCACTGACACTAATCGCCATCTGGTCGCCCACGCGGCCGAGCTTGCCGTGCGTGACGGGCACGCCGCCGCATTTGAGCACCACGTCGTCATCGGGCATGCAGTCGAGCAGCAGTGTGGTGCCTACTTTAAAGCGCATCACATCGCCCAGCGCGATCTCTTTTTCGTCGAGTACGGCTTCCAGATCCATCTCGGTGTTACGCAGCTCTTTGCCCAAGTGTTTTTCCCACACCGTATCCTGACCGAATTTTTCACCCATGAACATTTGCAGCAGCAAATCGCGGATGGGTTCCAGCGTCGCGTGTGGCAGCAGAATTTCGACGATGCCGGAACGCTCTTCCACATCCACGCGCAGGCGCACCAGCAGCGCGGCGTTGGCGGGGCGGGTGATGGTGGCGAAGCGCGGATTGGTTTCCAAGCGCTCGAACTGGAACGTGGCGGGCGAGAGCGGCTCGAACGCTGAACTCATATCGGCCAGCACGACATCCACCAGGCGTTTGACCAGGTCCTGCTCGATGGTGGTATAGGGCCGGCCTTCGATGCGCACCGGCTTGGAGGTGCGCCGTCCCCCGAGCAGAATATCCACCATGGTGTAAATCAGCGAGCTATCAACCGTGACCAGTCCAAAATTCTCCCACTCCACGGCGCGGAACACGACGAGCAGGGCGGGCAGGGGGATGGAATTCAGATAATCGTCGAAGCGCAAGGACGTCATCGAATCCAGGCCGACGTCTACGTTGTCAGAGGTAAATAGGCGAAGGCTGGTCGAAAGCTGGCGCACCATGCGGTCGAACACGACCTCGATCATGGGCAGTTTTTCGTATGCCATCAGCGATTTATCGAGAATCGCGTGGATGCCGGAGAACTGGCCGCCGCCGTCTTTGTTGTCGTCAAAGCCGAGTAGCGAGTCAATCTCGTTTTGGTTCAGGACGCGCTCGGGCTCGCCGCCCTCGGTGGGTGCGGGCGCTTCGCCTTCTGGTTTCGTCTCTTCTTCGTCTGCCATATCCGCCTCCGTTTACGTGGGTATGCACGCAAACAGCAAATTGTGTACCAAGATGAGTTCAGAGTTCAGTGGTCAGAGTTCGGAAAGGCGCCGCTGAACTCTTATTACTGAACTCCGAACTCTGACTCCTATTGCACCAATAACTCCCTAAACAGCACGTCCTTTACCTGCACCGGCGCCAGGATGGTATTGGCGCGCTGAAGCATTTCTTCCCGCAGGCGGTAGACGCCCGCCGAGCCGGTGAGGTCGGTGGCGTGCATTTCGCGCAGGAAGGTGTTGTAGCTGTCCATCAGCCGGGGCATGTTTGCCTCCACGATGGGCGTATCTTCCTTGTTGGTGAGCTCAAGTGTGATGGTGGCTTTTATGAAGCTGGTCTGCTTGGTGCCGGTGTTCAGATTGACCAGCAGCTGCGGCATATCGAAATACACCGGTTGTTCTACCTTGGCGGCCTCTGAGCTGCCTTTTTTATCCGCCTCGCCTTTGGATTTACCGAGCAGCAAAAATGCGCCACTGCCAAGGGCCAATAGTAACACGACGGCGCCAGCCGCTATAATAATCAGTTTCTTTTTACTTTTTTTACCTTCGCCTTCGGCCGCGGCTTCACCCTCGGCTGCTTCGCCCCCTTCGCCTTCTTGCGCCGCGGCGTCATCTTTTTCATCTTTCTCGGGTTTTTCTTCTTTTTCTGCCTCGGCCATGAACAATCCTTTCGTGGGAGAAAATACTTTTATCTATATAGCGCGAGTGGCCGCACTCCGCAACTTTAATAGCGCCCCAATCAAAGGCCTAGCAGTGCTTGAAATAGTTGGCACGGTTTATGCATTAACGGCTGCAACAATTCGGAGTGCGACACTATGGATAACGCCGTTTACCTCACTCTCTCGCGTCAACTGATGCTCATCGACGATATGGATGTAACGGCGAACAACCTCGCCAATCAAAATACGTCCGGGTATCAGGCGACGCATTCGCTGTTTACATCATATCTGGTGAATGACGACGGGCGCGGCAACATGGCTTTTGCAAACAATATCAGCACCTATCGCAGCCTGGATTCGGGCGGGCTCACGATGACGGGCAACCCACTGGATATAGCGATTGACGGCGACGGGTATATTGTTGTGCAGGCACCGCAGGGCCAGCGCTATACGCGCGCCGGCGCGCTGAAAATTAACACGGCCGGTTCGCTGGTGACGGCGCAGGGCTATCCGGTGCTGGATACCGGAGGCCAGCAGATTTTCTTCAACCCGGAGGACCGCGAGATCACCATCGGTTCAGCGGGGAATATCAGCATTAACGGCTCCGAGCGCGGCCAGCTTGACATCGTGGCGTTCGACAGCCCGCAATCGATGGTTAAAGAAGGCGACGGCCTGCTTTCCACGGGTGCCACGCCCAACCCGGCGACCAATGTTCGCGTGGTGCAAGGCGCATTGGAGAGCGCCAACGTGAAGCCGGTGGTGGAAATGACCCATATGATCAAAGTCTCGCAAGGCGCGGATGAGAGCGCGAAGGTGATTCAGATTGTCTACGATCTGGAAAGCCGCTCCGCAACTGCGTGGACACAGCAAGTAGCGTAAAGGGAACTGACACATGCCAGCACTTGATATTGCTGCAACCGGAGCATTAGCACAGAGCCTGTATGTGGACGTGATCGCGCAGAATTTGGCGAACGTCAATACGACAGGCTATAAGCTCCAACGGCCGGAATTTGCTGATTTGTTATATGAAAACAGGCGCCAAGTGGGCGTCAACTCGTCTGACTCGGGCACGATCGTGCCGACCGGTATTCAATTGGGTTTGGGCGTGAAAACCAGCTCAATTTATCGCGATACAAGGCCCGGCCCGCTGCAAAACACCAACGGCACGCTGGATTTGGCGATACAAGGTGAAGGCTATCTGCAAGTGCAGCTGCCAAGCGGTGAAGTTGCGTATACGCGTGACGGCGCATTGCAGCTCGATGCCAACGGCGATCTGGTGACGGCGGACGGCTATCTGCTCACACCCAGCATCACCGTGCCGCAAAACGCCACCGGCATCAGCATCGACAAATCGGGCGAAGTGTTTGCCACCATCACGGGCCAGACGGCGCCGCAGAATCTAGGGCAGATTCAGCTGGCGGTGTTCGTGAACCAGGGCGGCTTGCAGGCGATTGGTAACAATTTGTTCACCGAGACGCAGGCCTCCGGAAACCCCATTCAGGGCAATCCGAACCAGGAACAGTTTGGCGCGATTTTGCAAGGCTATTTAGAAAATTCGAACGTGGATTCAGTGACGGAAATCACCAATCTGATCAAGGCGCAGCGTGCCTACGAGGAGAATACTAAGGTGATCACCGTGGCTGACCAGATGAAACAAAACCTGATTCAAAGCATAGCATAGGGAGTGTGATGATGCGTAAAGCAATAGGGATGGTGCTGGCATTATTATTTGCTGTAAGCGCGCATGCGCAAGCGCTGCCGCCCGCGCCTTACGCTCTTTCCGGGCATGATGTCGAAGAGGCGGTGGCCAAGGCGCTGATCGGCGCGGGCGTGGGCCAACATGTTGCGGCGGAAGCGCCGACGCTGCACGCGGCGAATGTATATGAAAGCCAAGTGCCGGTAGCGGCGCGCATTACCGGGCTGAACGTTGATAAAGGCACCAGCCGGTGGAATGCCAATCTGTTGGTGGTAAATGGCGGCGGCGCGGTGCTGAATGCGCAGCCCATCACGGGGCGTTACCAGGAAATGGTGAGCTTGCCGGTGCTGAAGCGCTCGCTGCGCACGGGTGATGTCATCAGCGAAAACGATATCGACAAAATGGATTTCCCGCTTGCGCGCACGCGCAATGACGCGATCAACGACCCGATGCAAATGATTGGCATGGCAGCGCGCGGTGGCATTTCGCAGAACCGCCCGGTGCGCGCCAGCGAGTTGACCTCGCCCTCCGTGCTCAAGAAAAGCGCGGTGGTACAGATGATATTCCGCGGGCATGGTATTGAGATCACCACCAGCGGCCAGGCGCTAACGCCGGGTGCCAAGGGTGATGTGATCGAAGTGCGCAATCTCAACAGCCACCAAGTAGTGCGCGCCGTGGTACAGGACGCGCAGACGGTGGTGGCGTTGCCGGTAGGAGAGACGCATGCGGAGAAATAATAGGATTCAGGATTCGGGATTCAGGGGGCAGGGAAGGAAGCGCGCGTTTACTTCCCTGTATCCTGCATCCCGAATCCTGTTCCCTCTTTTGCTTCTGACATTTGCTGGTTGCGCGGATACGCTCAATAAGCTGGAGGGTGTGGGCAAGGCGCCGCCGCATGATGCGGTGAAAGACCCGACGCGTGAGCCGGGTTATGAGCCCATATCTTGGCCGCTGCCGGAGCAAAAAGCGCCCTCACAACAATATGCCAATTCGCTGTGGCAGCCGGGTTCGCGCTCATTCTTCCGCGACCAGCGGGCCAGCCGCGCGGGTGATATTTTGAAGGTCACCATCAAGATCAACGACAAAATTCTGTCGGATAACGAATCCGAAGGAAAACGTCAGACCACCGATACGGCGAGCTTCCCGGAACTGGGCGGTGTACAGAAAAAAGTGGCGCATCTGTTCTCCGGCAGCGGCCAGCCAGGTGCGTTTATAGATACGGCCGGTCTTCATGACACCAAGAGTACCGGCAAAATCACCCGTCAGGATCAAATCCAAACGCAGGTTGCGGCGATGGTCACGCAGGTGCTACCCAACGGCAATTTCGTGATCGAAGGCAAGGAAGAAATTCTGATGAATTACGAAATGCGCGAAATCTCCATCAAAGGCGTGGTGCGCCCAAGCGACATCACCCCCGACAACACGGTGGATTCCTCGCAAGTCGCGCAGGCGCGCATCACCTACGGCGGCCACGGCCAGCTCATGGATATGCAGCAACCGCGCTGGGGCGATCAGGTGTTGGATATAGTCTCCCCGTTCTAACTGCGCGTTCTGTTAAGAGGTATGGGTGTGAGTAAGAGGTGTGAGTAAGAGAATTCTTACTTCTCCCACACCCCTTCCTCACACCCACATCTCTTCCTTTACATTGCTTTTTTCATCGCTCATCCTCCTTATTTTACGTGGCCGGCCACAGTTTTCGCGGATTTCGCCGGATGTGTAAACGCCGTGCTGCCAATAGGCTTGGGAACGCATAGGGCAGCATTGCCCTCGCTCCTGTTTCTTGGCACTACATCAGCATTCAGGGCACGCGAATACCCCGCGGGTGTGCTTTTTGCGGCCTATGCGACGATTGCGCTGCCGCTTCCTTCCCAAGCACATCCACATCCCGGCGTGGAGCGTCGACACTTCACACAGCGTACTATGTGGAGGTTGTGGCTGCCCCGGAAGGGGGGAAATACATTTATTTGCATTTTATAGCGGGGAAATTGCGTGCATACGGCATTTTTATAGGCAAAACAACATGCTGATCTTGCGTTTAACCCTAAGGAGGATTGTATGAATAAGAACACAGTAGTTGGAACGGTAAAAGAAAAAGCAAATGAAGTGCGCGGCAAGGTGGACAATGCGCTGGGCAACACGAAAGACCAAGCCAAGGCATTGAAAGGCCAAGCCGAGGGCGCGATTCAGAAGAATATTGGTAAGCTGCAAGACATCTAATCGTTTTGCACCCGCTCCCCATCAGCGCCGGAGGAGTGTTTCCTCCGGCGCTGTTTATTTTTAGCGCTGGTGAGAAGGCGGGTATTTCGTTAGTGTGTGGCGATGAAAAAAATCGCTGCCGCTGTAAAGCAATTCCGTTTCGGGCTTAAATGGCTACTGACGCGCCATCCGCTGCTGACGCTGGCGGTGATGCTGGCCAGCGCGGCGGTGTTCGGGCTACTGTCGTATAACCTGTTTTCGATGATCAGGCTCAACGCTGCCCTGGTGGCTGATTACGGTTTCCAGGCGCTGTATGACGGTGCGTTGGAGGAATTGGTGAAGCTGTTTTTCTACGGCCTGTCCAGCCTGCTGTTTTATCTGGTGTTCAAAGCGTGCGAAAAAGTGTTGGTGGAGTGGGTATTGAAGTAACGTGCGTCTATAGCGTCCGCAGCGCTTCCACGGGGTCAATGCGGGCGGCGCGGGAGGCGGGGTAGACGCCGGAGGCGATGCCGACGATGGCAGCGATGCCAAGGGCTACGACAACTGACCACATATCGATTTTCACCGGCAGGCCGACCCATTGCGCGGCCGCTGCGGCGCCGCCAATACCAAGTAATAATCCACCGATGCCGCCGAGCGTGGCGATGAGCACGGCTTCGAGCAGGAATTGCACTTGAATGGCGTGTTGCGAGCCGCCGATGGAGCGGCGGATGCCGATTTCGCGGCGGCGTTCGGTGACGGTGACCAGCATGATGTTCATAATGCCGATGCCGCCCACCACCAGCGAGATAGAGGCCACCGCGCCCAGCAACAGTGAAAGTGTGCGCGACGTATCGGAGGCGGTTTTCACCAGCGAGGCGAGGTTGCGTACCGAGAAATTATCATTGTCGGTGGGCGACAGGTGTTGGCGTTCGCGTAAGTAGTCGGTGATGCCTTGCATGGCGGGAATGAGGGCTTCTTGGCTGCGCGCGCGGGCGAGAATGAGCGGTATGCCGCTGCGTGTGGAAAAGGGTGATAGGCGTTGTGCGACGCCCAGCGGCAGTATGGCGATGCCATCCATATCCGTGCCGTCCATGCCGCGGCCTTTGGGTTCTAGCACGCCTACCACCTGGAAGGGGATTTTGTCTAGCCGTATGATGTGGTCGAGCGCGGCCTGCGGGCTGCCGAAGGCTTGCAGCGCGATGCTGGAGCCGATCACCACCTGGCGGCGGTTGAGGCGCACCGCGTCATCGTCGAAGGAGTTGCCGGCGAGGAATTTCCATTGTTTGATGGCGAAGTAATCGGGCGTGGTGCCGACCATCTGCACATCTTGATTATACATCCCGGCGGTGAGTTTGGCGCTTTGCGAATTAGTACTGGCTACGGCATCGCGGATGGAGGGCAGCGCGGCAATCATCGACGCGTCGTGCAAGCTGAGGCGCGCGAAGCCGGATTTACGCAGCGTTCTGAAATCGGAGGGCGTGTTACTGACCATGATGAGGTTGGTGCCGAGTTTGGCTAGCGCCGTATCCACCGCCTGGCGGCTGCCGGAGCCGACTGCCACCATGAGGATTACCGAGCCGACGCCCATCACGATGCCGATCACCGCCAGCAGCGTGCGCAGGCGCGTAACGCCGATCGAAGTGACGGCTTCGCGGAGCAGGAAGAGCGAGGGCGTAACTTTTTTCATGCTGCGATACCGCTTCCGTCATTGCGAGCGGAGCAAAGCAATCCAGGGCGGGTCCACATTCTGGATTGCCGCGTCGCTACTCTCCTCGCAATGACAAGAATAATGGTCATATCAATACATCGGCCCGTCATAGATGATGTTGCCGTCTTTGATTTGCACCAAGCGTTTGGCGTGGGCGGCGACATCCGCGTCGTGGGTGACGAGCACGATGGTGATGCCTTCGGCGTGCAGGGCTTTGAAGAGCTGCATCACTTCCTCGCCGGTGTGGCTGTCCAGGCTGCCGGTCGGTTCGTCGGCGAGCAGCAGGCGTGGCTGGCAGACGATGGCGCGTGCGATGGCGGCGCGCTGCTGCTGACCGCCGGAGACTTGGTCGGGCATGCGGCTGGCCAGATGCGGAATGCCGACGCGCTCCAGGCAGATTTGCGCGCGTTTGCGGGCGTGATCGCGTGAGACGCCTAAATATTGCAATGGCAGGGCGACGTTGTCGAGCAGTGTGCGGGTGGAGATGAGGTTGAAGCCCTGGAATACGAAGCCGATCACTTGGCCGCGCAGGGCGGAGAGCTCGGTGTCGCTGATGGCGCTGGCGCGTTTGTCGCTGAGCAGATATTCGCCGCCGGTGGGGCGGTCGAGCGTGCCGAGGAGATTGAGTAGGGTGGATTTGCCGGAGCCGGAGGGGCCCATGATGCTGATGAATTCGCCGGTTTCGATTTGCAGATCCACACTGTGCAGCGCAGCATTGGCCACGCCCGCCGTGGCGTAGCGCTTCTCGATGGCTTTCATTTCGATCAACGCCATGCACCACTCCTTTTGCTCTCCCCTTCTCTTATGCTCTCCCCTTCCGCCTTCGCTCGATAGTGCGCAATGCGTTGGGAGTATGTAGGCGGTGCTTCGGCGGACACGTGTGGGAGAGCAGCTGAGAGCAAGCATTCTTGTGCGCCGGTCGAAGCGAGAGGGGTAAGCTGAGCGTGAGCGAAGCGTTGGGGTAAAGCAAGCACCCCTCTCCCTAACCCTCTCCCACAAGGGGAGAGGGGATATAGCGAAGTGTTGTTTTCACTTTGCATCGCTCAACTTCCCTCATTGGGTGCCAGCAGGCTGACGATGACGGGGTCGCCTTCCTTCACATCGCCGCCGGTGATTTCCACGTTGGTGTCATCGCTGCCGCCGATGGTGACGGGGATGGCGGCCGGTCTTCCGCCCTGCAGCACATACACGGTTTGGCCTTCGCCGGAGTCCATGTCCCAGCGTTCACGCGGGCCGGTGCCGAAGAGGCGAGCGATAGAACTGCCATGCTCAATGGGCGGGCGGAAGCGCAACGCGGCGGCGGGCACGCGCAACACATTTTCTTTTTGTTCGAGCACGATGCTGACATACGCCGTCATGCCGGGCAGCAGGAGCTTGTCTTTATTTTCCACATTCACGATAACGCTGTAGGTGGTGATGTCTTGCTGCGTGTTGGGGTTCAAATTCACGATCTGCACGATGCCGGTGAATTCTTTTTGCGGGTAGGCATCCACGGTGAAGCGTACGTTTTGGCCGACTTTTACCTGGCCGATATCGGCTTCGGTGAGGCCGACATCGATGGTCATGCGCGTCAGATCGCGGGCGATTTTGAACATTTCGGGTGCCTGGAAATTGGCGGCCATGGTTTGCCCGGCGGAGACTTGCGCCTGTATAATCACGCCCTCAATGGGCGAGCGGATTTTGGTATATTCGAGGTTAGCTTTGTCACGCTCATATTGCGCTTTGGAAACGAGGTAACCGCTTTGCGCGGTGCGGTAAGCCTGCTCGGCATTTTCCAAATCAGTGACGGCGATATAGCCTTTTTCCTGCAAGGTTTTGGTGCGTTTTAAATTACGCTCAGCGAGCACCATGACGTAGTAGCTATTATCCATGCTGGATTTGCTTTGCTCGAGCTGTGCTTGCGGCAGCGTGGGGTCGATTTCGGCTAGCAGTTCGCCTTTGTGCACCGCTTCGTTGTTCTTCACATACATTTTTTGAATGCTGCCGGAGACCTGCGTGCCAACCGTGACCACTTCCTCTGGGTTCAGGCGGCCGGTGGCGCTGATGACGCGGGAGATGTCGCCGCGCGTGGCGGCTTGCGTGCGGTATGCATCGGCAGGTGTGCGCGGCAGCACCAACCAGGCGATGCCGCCCAGGACCAGGAGAAGTGCGAGCAATGCGATCAGGCGGCGTTTCATGGTTTCGGCTCCGTGACGGGGATTGGGGTGAGTGTCGTTGCGGGTACGGCGGCAGGCGGTGCGGGCGGCGGCGCAGTGGGTGAAGGCGTGGGCGCGGCGGAGGCGGACTCGAGGTCCAGCGCGCCGATCGCGCGGATGAAGGCGATGCGGGTGGTGAGCAGGTTATACTTCGCCGCCGCGTTTTGTTGAAGCGAATTGCTGTATTGCGACTGCGCGTTGAGCAAATCGAGAATGCTGCCAAGGCCCTCGCGGTAGCGGCCCAGCGCTACGTCTTTGAGTTGCAGCGTGGAGGCCAGCGTATCCAGGCTGGTGAGCCAGGAGGCGCGGGCGGTTTGGTAATTCTGGTAAGTCTGCCACACATCCTGCAGCACGTTTTGCTCGGTGGCCTCCAATTGTGCCTGCGCGGCCTCGACCTGATAGGCGGCGGCGCGTTCGCTATAGGTTTGCGTGAAGCCGGTGAAGATGGGAATGCTGAGCGACAGGCCGACGCTTTGTGAACGGCCGGTGTTACCTCGGTTGAGCGGGTTGAATTCGGGCGAAGACAGGCCGGAGGAAACGGAGAGCGTGGGCCATGCGCCGGCGCGCACGCCGCGATAATTCTGGCGGCTGCTCTCTAAGCTTTTGCGCTGGGCTTCGAGGTCTGGGCGATTTTCCTTGGCTTTGGCCATGGCTTGCTGGATGTCGATGTCGAGCTGTTTGGCGTAGAGCTCGCCGTCGTCGATGTTTTCGATGCCCAGTGGTGCGTCAGGCGGCAGATCCATCAGCCGGGCGAGCGCGGCTTTGGAAATCGAAAGTTGGTTTTGCGCTTGCTCCAGCGCGAGCTGTGCTTGCGAGTGTGCTGCGCGGGCTTGCAATTGATCCGAGACCGGAACCTGGCCGATGGAGTAACGCAGCTCGGCGGCGTTTTTGGCTTCCTTGGCATAGGCTTCCGATTCGCGGGCGGCGGCGACGCTTTCGGTGGAACCGAGCAGGGCGTAGTATGCCTGCATCGTGTTGGCGATGAGCTGTTGCAGGCTGCTGCGGTAGTTCAGGCCCGCGGCTTCAAGCGCGAATTCGGCGCCGGAGACGGAGGCTTCGCGCCTGCCGAAATCATACAGCGTATAACCCACCGAGATGCCGGAGCTGCGGCCGATGGAGACGGATTTGAAATGGTCGGCGAAGCTGGTGCTTTTCGACCAGCCGGTATCGGCGCTGATGGTTGGCAGATATTGCCCTTTGGTGCCGCCGACACCGGCGGCTTGCGCGAACAAACCTTCTAGCGTGGTTTTCGAATCCGGGTTGCGGCACAGTGCGATGGCCACGGCGCGCATGACACTGATGCGCTCGCCTTCCATCGGCGGTGCGGGGCAGTCGGGTGTGTGCAGGCCTTCGGAGTAATGCGGCAGGTCTTTTTCGGTGTTGAACGGATCGTTCCACAGGTCACGCGCGCGCGCATAAGGCGCATAGGCCAGCGCGCCTGCGAGGAGCAGCAGCGAAAGGTGGCGTGGTAAATTCATTAACCCACAGTGCCATAATAAGATTATGAATGAATTAATGGATATGGTGCAAGAACGCAGGATTTCTAGGGAAATCCGCTAGAAACAAGGGCGTTTTGTTAATAATGTACTAATTAAATGGCCGTCATTGCGAGCGTAAGCGAAGCAATCCAGAGCGGGCGCACCATTCTGGATTGCTCGTCGCGAAGTGCTCCTCGCAATGACGATTATAGTTTTGCAAACCCTTCTGCCGATACCATCATACGGCTGATCTACAACCCGCAGGAATAGCGGATCGCTCTTTCGCCATCGAGGAAGAAGTGTTTGTTGTCGCTTCCTGCGTCGCATTCGCAGCTAGGCGCACCGAAGTCGACATGCGCTACAGGGCGGCTGCTGCAAAACGCGATGGATACGCGTTTGATGACCGTGCTCATGCCATGGCAGGTGGAGGGTTGGGTGGGATTATCAAGAAAATCAAACACGGGAACGGTATCGCTGAGTATCGGGCCGCGGTTTTTTACTGTTGGGTCGTCATAGCTATTGGGGAAATTGAGGAGGCATGCCTTACATTCAGCCATGTAGGAGGGCACGCAACCGAGGATCGGAATGATTGGCGGGGGCGCGGGGAAAAGCAGCGTGCAGGAAAAGTAAAAGCGGTCCGTGCCGGTTTTATCCACCTCAAACGTGCCAAGTTTACCGCCGCTGCCCAGGCCCTGCATCGATGTGCTGCAGGCAATTGCCGCATCCGACTTGGCTTGCGCTGCATTGGCGTTTTTTACAACGCCTTTAATGACCGGGGTAACGGCGATGGCGCCGCAGTTAATGGACGAGGGAGCCGGAAACGCTCTTACGTCGCGCGGTATAGCAATTTTTTCACAGGTGGCGAAAGCAGCGGGGGTGAGAAATGCTGATATAACGAAAGCGAGCATTAGTTTAGTGAAAGTGGACATACATCCTCCTTGAGGTTTGCGTATGGATCGTCCCGCTTTGTTACTGCAAATTATATATTTGGTCAAACGTTATAATTCGGCGAGTGCCTGTAGCAGTTTTGTGACGCCAGCGACCTTCTCCGCTTCGTCGCGCCATTCCGCCATCGCCACTACTTTCTGGTCTGGCCGGAGTTTGAGCCGCGTGGGGTGTTTGGCGATATATGCGAGCAGTTTTTGCGGGTCGGTGAGGGCGGCTTCGCGGAAGGTGAGGACAGCGCCTTTGGGGCCGGCATCCAGCCGGTCGATGGCGGCTTGTTTGCACAGTTGCTTGAGGCGCACAATGGCGAGCAGGTGCTGCACTTCCGGCGGCGGCGGGCCGAAGCGGTCGGTGAGTTCGTCTGCAAAAGCGGCGATATCGTCCGCGGTTTCCAGCGCGCCGGCGCGGCGGTATAAGCCCATGCGCAGTTCGAGATCGGCGACATAGTCTTCCGGAATGAGCACGGAGAGGCCGAGATTAATGGTGGGGCTCCAATCGTGGACAGTGGACCGTGGATCGTGGGTGGATTTCACGGCCCACGGTTCACGGTTCACGTTCTTTAATGCAGCGACCGCTTCCTCCAGCATCTGCTGATAGAGTTCGATGCCTACTTCGCGGATGTGGCCGCTTTGTTCTTCGCCGACCAGATTGCCGAAGCCGCGAATGTCCATGTCGTGGCTGGCGAGTTGGAAGCCGGCGCCGAGCGTGTCGAGCGATTGCATGACTTCCAGGCGGCGGGTGGCTTCGCGCGTCAGCTCGCGGCCGTGGGGGAGCAGGAAATACGCATAGGCGCGCGTTTTCGCACGGCCGACGCGGCCGCGGAGTTGGTAGAGCTGCGCCAGGCCGAAGCGGTCAGCGCGGTGGATGATGATGGTGTTGGCCTGGGGAATGTCGAGGCCGGATTCGACGATGGCGGTGGAAAGCAGTACATCGTATTTGCCGTCGTAAAAATCATTCATGATTTCGTCGAGCGCGGCGGCGGGCATCTGGCCGTGTGCGGAGGCGATGCGCAGTTCCGGCACCAGCTCGTGCAGCTTGACTTTGAGGTCACCAATGTCTGCGACGCGAGGCGTAACGAAAAATACGCGGCCGGAGCGGTGGCGTTCGCGCATGATCGCTTCGCGCAGCACGACACTATCCCACGGCATGACAAAGCTGCGCACGGCGAGGCGGTCAATCGGCGGGGTGGTAATGAGGCTGAGGTCGCGCACGCCGGTGAGCGCCATTTGCAGCGTGCGCGGGATGGGCGTGGCGGAGAGGGTGAGTACGTGCACGCCGGTTTTCAGTTCTTTGAGTTTTTCCTTTTGGCCGACGCCGAAATGCTGTTCTTCATCCACCACCACCAGGCCGAGATGTTTGAAGGTGACGCTTTTAGCCAGCAGCGCGTGGGTGCCGATGACGATGTCCACTTTTCCTTCGGCGAGGAGCTGGCGGGTTTCGACTTGTTTGCGCGCCGGCACCATGCGTGAGAGCTGGCGCACCTCGATGCCGAAGCCCTCGAAGCGCGTTTTGAAATTGCGGTAGTGCTGGCGGACGAGGAGCGTGGTGGGGGCGATGATGGCGACTTGGTGACTGGAATTTTGGTTACTGGTAACTGGAAAAGTTCCAGTGACCGGAGTTCCAGTTACCGCCGCGAACGCGGCGCGCAGCGCGACTTCCGTTTTGCCGAAGCCGACATCGCCGCACACTAAGCGGTCCATGGGGCGGCCGCGCTCGAGGTCTGCCAGCACGTCGTCGATGGCGCGTTGCTGGTCCTCGGTTTCCATATAGGGGAAGCGGTCGCAGAAGGCTTCGTAGGCAGTAGAGGGTGACAATACGGGGCCGGGTGCGACCAGGCGCTCGGCGGCGACTTTGAGCAGCGCTTCGGCGGCGAGGTGGATGCGCTCTTTCATGCGCGCTTTGCGGGCCTGCCAGCTGGCAGCGCCGAGTTTGTCGAGGCTTGCGCCTTCGGTTTCGGAGCCGTAGCGCGTGAGCAGTTCGATATTTTCCACCGGTAGGTAGAGTTTGTCGCCGCCATCATAGATGAGTTTTAGGCAGTCGTGGCGGGCGTCTTGCACGCTTAGTGTCTCTAAGCCCTCGAAGCGGCCGATGCCGTGTTCGCGGTGCACCACCAATTCGCCGGGGGTGAAATTGGCGGCTTCGGCGAGGAAGGCTTCGGAGGCTTTTTTGCGCGGGGCGCGGGTGCGCATTGCGTTTTCGCCGAACAGATCCTGCTCGGTGACGATGGCGAGCTGCGGCGTTTCAAAACCATGGGCGAGCGGCAGCACGGCGATGCTGATGGTTTTGCCTTTCAGTGTTTCGGCTTCACGCATATTTTCGGCGCGCACGACGTGGAGGGCATGGTTGGTCATCAGCGTATTGATGCGCTGCGCCGAGCCGCTGGAGGAGCAGGCGAGCAACGTGGCTTTGCCTTCGGCGCGTTTGCTGGCGATGTGTTCTTGGAGCTGTGCGAACGGATCCGCGGCGGGGTTGTGGCGCAGCGCGGCCAGGTTCGGCCCGGCGCGCAGCGGCAGCGCGTGGCTGGGCGCGGCGAAGGGGGAGAATTCCATGCAGTGCTGTGCAGCGAGGAGCGTTTCCATGTCCTGCTCCATCACATAATGCAACTCCGGCGGTACGGGGTGGTAGGGCGCGCCGTCTTTGATTTTCAGGGCGTCGCGGCGGGCGGCGAAATAATCGCGGGCGGTTTCCTGGCGCTCGGAAATGGTTTTTTTGGCTTCGGCGTCGAAGGTGATGCGCGCGCCGGGCGCGTAATCGTTGAGCAGGGCGAGGCGTTCGTAAAACAGCGGCAGCCAATGTTCCATGCCGGGGAATTGCTGGCCGCTGCTGATAGCCTCATAAAGCGGGTCTTCTTTGCTGACGGCGCCGAATTCCTCGCGGTAGCGGCTGCGGAAATGGGCGATGCGTGCTTCGCTGAGCATGACTTCGCTGGCTGGGCTGAGCGTGAGGTTGGGCAGCGCGCTTTCGGAACGCTGGGTGAGCGGGTCGAAGCTGCGCAGGGACTCCAACGTGTCGCCGAAAAAATCCAAGCGTACGCCTTGCGTGCTGCCGGCGGGGATGACGTCGACGATGCCGCCGCGCGCCGCATATTCCCCCGCTTCCAGCGCGCGTGCGGAGCGGCGGTAGCCGTTTTCATTTAGAAAATGAGTGAGCGATTCCAGATTGATGGTTTGCCCGGCGGTGATGTGGCGCGTGCCGCCCTCCACCGCCTCGCGTGGCGGCAGTTTTTGCATGAAGGCGTTGGCGGTGGTGAGGATCATGAGCGGCGTGGCACTGTTGCGGGCGATAAGCGTTGCCAGCGTGCGCAGGCGTTCGGCCATGAGGGCGCCGCGGGGCGAGATGCGGTCATAGGGCAGGCAGTCCCAGGCGGGGAAGCGCAGAATTTCGGCGGTGGGGGCGAAGAAGGGCAGGGTTTCGGCGAGTGTTTCCAGCGCGCGGTCATTCACGGCGACGTGCAGCAGCAGTGCGTGCTGCTCCAGCAACTGCGCGAGTACCAGCGCTTCGGCGCCGGAGGGGACGGGGCCGAGCAGCGATGCATCCGCCGGCGATTTTTCTACAGGCTGTTGCAACATTCCCTCATCAGCGCGAGCAGTGGCAGATACTCTTGCGGAGGCTCGCCGCGGCCCATCAGCCAGTCCCAGATATCGGCGTCGTTTTCATCAAGCAGGCGGCCGTAAGCGGCTTGGCCCTCGGCATCGAGCTTGTGCAGCCGGTCTTGCGCGAAACTGCCCAGTACGAGGTCCATTTCTTTACAGCCGCGATGTGTGCTGCGGAAATGTAAACGTTTCAATACAGTATTTTGAGTAGAGTTGTTCATTGTCATGCCTTATATATAGCTCCATGAGCATATCACATTAATATAGGGTTTCCGCAATGTCGTTTCCAGGCCACCGCGCTGCTGATGCTGTGATTACCGTCCGCCAGGACAATAGCCGCCGGGCTGTCGAGATCCGCGATTTGAACCCGCCGGCGGAGGAAGCGCTGGGTTATGCGTTGCCTGCCGTTTCGGGCCTGCCGCTGGCGGCGCTGCTGCCGGAGCGCATACGCACATTGCTGGAAGAATATATTGAATTTCAAGAGGATGGGAATGATGTCGGAGCGGTGCTTTCCAAGGTACAGAGCTTTTGCCTGCTGCACCGCGACGGCAAGGAGCTGCGCTACCGGCTGAAAGTGCTGCGCGGCGAGCCGGAGAATGGCTGCGCGTGTTTTCACCTGGTGCTGCAAAGCCGGGCCGGCGAGCGCCAAGGCGAGGCGGTGCGGGCGCTGCTGCGCGAGCATTTCCGCGGGCATGAGGTGTTGGAAGAACGTACGGGCCTGCCGGACCGGCCATCGGTGATCAAGGATATTTCGTTTGTGCGGCATTATGTGAATAAGGAGATGCTCCATTGCTGTATCGCCGTGGTGGGGCTGGACCAATACGCGGCGCTGAAAAGCCATAATGGTGAGGACAACGCGGTGGGCGCGCTGCTGCATGTGGGCTCGCTTGCCCGCCAAAATCTTCGCGGTGATGACGTGACGGGGTGTATTGGCGAATCTTCGCTAGCGCTGATTCTGCTCGGCACATCGCCCGAATCGGCGCGCATGGTGCTGAACCGCTTGCGCTGGCTCATTGCGGCGAATCCCGCTTCCATCGAAGGGCAATCGGCGCCGGTTACGGTGAGTATCGCATTTGCGCGCATCTCCGGTGACGGCGAGGACCGCGATCTGCTCAGCCGCTTGGAGGAAAAAATGGCGGTGATTCGGGCACAGCCTGGCAATTCGCTGGCTGAAGTCACGGAATAGCAATCCGGTGCGGCCGGAAAATTTGCATTATATCTTTTCGCCGGTGACCCGCCTGAAGAGCGTGGGTCCGGCATTGGCGGCGGCGATTGCGCGCCTGAGTCCCATTGCGCCGGAGGGCGTGCCGGTGATTCGCGAGCTACTGTTTCATATGCCCACCGGCTTGCTCGACCGCCGCAAGACGTATCCGCTGCGGGAAACGCCGCCGGGGGTGATTGCAACGTTTATTGTGACGGTGGAGGCGCATGACCCGCCGCCGCGAAACAGTCGGGGCAAGAAGCCGTATAAGGTGCGGTGCAGTAACGAGACGGGCGATCTCACGCTAGTGTTTTTTAATGCTAGCGCGGATTATTTGCTGCGCGCGCTGCCGATCGGCCAAACGCGGGTGGTGAGCGGCATGACGGAGCATTTTGAATATCGTTTGCAGATGACTCATCCGGACATCATCGCGCCGCTGTCGCAGATCAAAGACGTACAGGTGGTGGAGCCGGTTTATCCGCTGACGGCGGGCCTGACGCATCGGCGGTTGGCGGGGATTATTCGGCAGGCGCTGGTGGATACGCCTGTGTTGCCGGAATGGATTCCGGGTGAAGTGCTGGCCAAAAACACATGGCAGGGTTGGAACGCGGCGCTGGGGAAGGTGCATAGCCCGATGGAAGAAAGCGATTTGCTGCCGGGAACACCTGAGCGTATGCGGCTGGCGTTTGATGAGGCATTCGCATCGCAGCTGCATCTGGCGCGGCTCAAGAGCAATACGCGCAGGCGCGGCGGGCGGGTGATCGCGCCGCCGGGGAAATTGCGGCAGGCGGTGTTGGAGCGTTTGCCGTTCACGCTGACGGATGGGCAGAAGCAGGCGATCGCGCAGATCGATGCGGATATTGCGTCCGGTGAGCGCATGGCGCGCTTGTTGCAGGGCGATGTGGGTAGCGGGAAAACTATCGTGGCGCTCTTTGCGTTGCTGAGCGCGGTGGAGGCGGGGTTTCAGGCGGCGATGATGGTGCCCACCGAGCTCATTGCGCAGCAGCATGCGCGCAATTTTCAACGGCTGTGCGAAGGGCTTGGCGTGAATGTGGTGCTGCTCACGGGCAGCGTGCAGGGAAGAGCGCGCGAGGAGGCGCTGAGTATGATCGCCACGGGCGATGCGCATATTGTGCTAGGTACGCATGCGCTGTTTCAGGATTCGCTGCTCTTTGCCAATCTGGCGTTGGTGGTGGTGGATGAGCAGCATCGTTTTGGCGTAGCGCAGCGCACGGCGTTGTCGAAAAAAGCCGATGAGGCGACGCCGCCGCATTTATTGCAGATGACCGCGACGCCCATTCCGCGCAGCTTGGCGATGACGGTATATGGACATATGGATTCCACCTGGCTGATCGAAAAGCCGGCCGGGCGGCAGAAGGTGGAAACGCGGGTGATTCCGCTGTCGCGGTTTGAGGAAGTGGCGCAGCGGCTGGAGCCGGCGCTGGCGCGGGGTGAGAAAATTTATTGGGTATGTCCGATGATCGAAGACGATTCGCTGAATCTGGGTGACGCGGCGGCGGTGGAGGAGCGGTATAAATTATTCCGGAAACGTTTCGGCGATGTGGCGGGCATGGTGCACGGGCGCATGAAAGCCGAGGACCGCGATGCGCAGATGCGTCGCTTTGCGGAAGGCGCGTGCCGCTTGTTGGTGGCGACCACGGTGGTGGAAGTGGGCGTGGATGTGCCGGACGCGACGGTGATGGTGATCGAGCAAGCGGAGCGGTTTGGCCTGGCGCAATTGCACCAGCTGCGCGGGCGTGTGGGGCGCTCGGACAAGGCGTCGTCCTGCGTGCTGCTGTATAGCGATGCGGCGGGGGAAGAAGCACGGGTGCGGCTGGCGACGCTGCGCGAATCACATGATGGGCTGGTGATCGCCGAGGCGGATTTGAAAGCACGCGGCGGCGGTGATGTGCTGGGCACGCGGCAAAGCGGGCTGCCGGCGTTCCGGTTTTTATCGCTGTCGGTGCACTACCCGCTCATCGAAGCAGCGCGGGCGCAAGCGGAGCAGATTGTGGGCCGCAACCCGCAACTGAGCGGCGATGAGGGGAATGCGCTGCAAACACTGCTGGGGTTGTTTGGATACCCGGTGTAGCGTTTAGTGCATTTCGGCCAATATGGCTGGATGGATGATGTATTTCCTGGGAATGGGAACCGGCCAGGAGGGGCCGGCGACGCAGCTATACACGTATTCGTTGATGTTAGTCATCACGGTGCCGTTTACTAGGTAAATGCCGTAGGCGGAGAATTTTCTGTCGAAACTCTGCAGCAATTCATTGCGTACCATATTGGCGCTTTCCGCATTTTCGCTGATGGGATTGTTCGGGAAATGTGTGATGTAATTAGCGATATATGCCTTGAGCTGTTCTTTTTGCGTCGGCCGGATGACATCGCTTAACCGTAGGACTTTGCCGGTGGTGATATCAAACGTCATCACCATTTCATTGCCATGGCAGGAGCCGCCGGTGCCAATCTCATAATTCGAGCCGTAGAAATCCAGGCTGAGTAAGCGGTCGCTGTTGTGAGTGACTTTATATTCCAAGCGAACGGTGCTGGTTCCCAGCGCGCAGTGGTAAGGCTTTGCGAGGGCGGTAATGGCTGCGTTCATGGCGGCGGCGTTTCGGGTTCCCGATATGGCGGGGTAATGCACGTTGGCGGTACAATCCATATATGCTGTGTTGCTGTGGCTGGTTAGTATATCGTGCATGTCGGCGACACATATCTCGATATAAGGCTGCAAATTCGCAAGCATGGCAGTGGGGGATTCTTCCTGAATGGTTTTAATGCATTCGGGTTTTATGTCTTTTTCAGTGTAATGATGCGGTGCGTCGGGCAGGGCCACATCCTGAATAACGGCCGGCTGGGCGCGTGCGGGTGCGGCGCCGGCGGCGGCGAGGCCTGCGTACAATATGGCGGAGAGTATTTTTTTCATTTATAGCCTATGCGTATCATTATTTTACGATATAGACTGACAGTATATGTTGAAAGAAAAAGTTTTAGCCCTCGGCCTGATGAGCGGTACGTCGCTGGATGGGATTGATGCGGCGTTGATTGAAACCGACGGCGAGCGGGTAAATGCGTTCGGGCCGTGGCTGACGCTGCCGTATACGGATGCGTTTCGCGGGCAATTGCGCGGGGCGCTGCGTGGTGAGGGAGATATACCGGCGCTGGAGCGCGACCTTACATTGCGGCATGCGGAGGTGGTGGAAGTGTTGCTGCAAAAGGCCGGCGCGGCGGCGCGGGATGTGCGCGTGATTGGGTTTCACGGGCAGACGCTGGCGCATCGGCCGCAGGAGGGCATTACCTGGCAGATCGGCAACGGCGCGCTGCTGGCGGAGCGAACGGGCATCGACGTGGTGTGCGATTTTCGGCGGGCGGATGTGGCGGCGGGCGGGCAGGGCGCGCCGCTGGTGCCGCTGTTTCATGCCGCGCTGGCGAGTGATTTGCCAAAGCCCTGCGCGATTTTGAATATTGGCGGTGTGGCGAATGTGACATGGATCGGCGAGGGCGGCGCAGTGATCGCGTTTGACACCGGGCCGGGCAATGCGTTGATCAATGACGCGGCACATAAAGCCAGCGGCGCGGCGCATGATGAGGATGGGAAATTGGCGGCGCGCGGTAAGGTAGATAGTGCGCTGCTGGCGCGTTTGCTGCGCGATCCATTTTTTGCAACGCAGCCACCCAAGTCGCTAGACCGCGACCATTTTTCCGGCGCGGTTCCCGCGGGGCTTTCGCATGCGGATGCAGCGGCGACGCTGACTGAATTTACGGCAGCATCGGTGGAGGCGGCGGCGGAGCATTTTCCGCATGCGCCCAAGGCGTGGTTCGTGTGCGGCGGCGGGCGGCATAACCCGGTGTTGATGGCGGCGCTGGCGCGTAGGCTGGGTAATGTGCAAAGCGTGGGCACGCTGGGCTGGGCGGGCGATGCGCTGGAGGCGCAGGCGTTCGCATTTCTGGCGGTGCGGAGTTTGCGTGGTTTGCCGTTGAGTATGCCGTCAACGACGGGAGTTACGCGGCCGGTGAGCGGCGGGGTGGTGTATCGAAAATCGCTCTAGTGATTTCTTTTTCGGTAAAACAAAAACTTTGGCCTGTTTCTTTTTCGATTGCTTTGGTTGCAGTGCGCATATCCTCATAGGTGAGTTTCGTAAAGGTTGTTTTTAAACAATCAAAATAAGTATCAAGGCCGCCAGATAAGTCTCCCTTAAGTTCAGAAAATACATATGCAATGACCATTTTAGCATGCGCTCCGCATAGATCTTTCATCGCTTGCGTGATATTGCTTGCATCGCCCGCGAGAAGCGATTGTAAAAGCTCTGTGCGTGCAGTGTGCAATGCAAGAATCGGCTCGCATAAATTATCGGGCACATCGCGAAGAGAGAAGTTGTAAGGGTTGGTGCCAAAAGAAGTAGTGCAGTTCGGAATTTCACGGAATGCTTCCCATACAGCATTATCTGGAACCGGCCACGTAATGGATTCTGTTGTCGGAATGTTTTGAGACATTCCTTTTATATATTATAATTAATTATTTATGTAAAGCTGATCGAACAGCCCGCCTTCGGCAAAATGCTTAGTGGTGACGGCGCTCCAGCCGCCGAGATCGGCGATGGTTTTCATGGGGATTTCGGGGAAGCGGTCTTTGAATTGCTCAGCGATTTTGGGGTCGGTGGGGCGGTAGTAGTGTTTGGCGGCCAAGGTTTGCGCTTCGGGGGAGTAGAGATAGGCGAGATATTCCCAGGCGACATCCTCCGTTTTATGGGCGCGGGCGACGCCTTCGACGACGGCCACTGACGGCTCGGCGCGGATGGTGACGGAGGGGTAGACGATTTCAAATTCGCCGGCGCCGAGCTTGTCCATCACCAGATGCGCTTCGTTTTCCCAGGCGATCAGCACATCGCCGATGCTGCGGCGGACGAAGGTGGTGGTGGAGCCGCGCGCGCCGGTGTCGAGCACGGGTACGTTGGCGTAGAGTTTTTTCATGTAGTCTTTTGTTTTGGCATCGTCGCCGCCGAAGGCGCCGGTGGCGTAGGCCCAGGCGGCCAGATAATTCCAGCGCGCACCGCCGGAGGTTTTGGGGCTGGGGGTGATGACTTGCACGCCATCGCGTACCAAATCCGGCCAGTCTTGAATATGTTTGGGGTTGCCTTTACGCACCAGGAACACGATGGCGGAGGTGTAGGGCGCGCTGTTATGCGGCAGGCGGGTTTGCCAATCGGCAGGGATAAGCGGCGTGGTGCGGGCGATGGCGTCGATATCGGCTGCGAGGGCCAGGGTGACGACGTCGGCGGCTAGGCCGTCCATCACCGCGCGGGCCTGGCGGCCGGAGGCGCCGTGGGATTGTCGGATGATGACTTTCTCGCCGGTTTTGCTTTTCCAATGCGCGGTGAACAGCGCGTTATAATCCTCATAAAATTCGCGGGTGGGGTCGTACGAGGCGTTGAGCAGCGTGCGCGGCTCCGCCAGGGCTGACAGCGGAAGCAAAGCAAGCAGGCAAAGCAGGATGCGGCGCATGGGCATGGTCTAACGAGGAAGGGGGGTGGGTGTCAAAGCATTATCTGTGGCCGTCTCCCGTGGGCGCGAGGCCATGGCCGACCGCGACGCGCTCGTCGAACACGAAGCATTCGCCGTGCCATTTGCTTTGCTCGGGTAGGACTTCTTCGAGGTATTTGAGGATGCCGCCTTGCAGGTGGTAGACGCGCTCGAAGCCTTCGGCGCGCAGCCAGGCGGTGAATTTTTCGCAGCGTATGCCGCCGGTGCAGAAGGCGGCGATGGGGCGGTGCTTGGCATCGCTGAGCGTGCTGCGGGCATAGGCGGGGAGTTCTTTGAAATTGCGTGTGTTCGGGTTGCGCGCGCCTTCGAATGTGCCGAGTTCCACTTCATACGCGTTGCGGGCGTCGATGACGATGGTTTCCGGGTCGGCGAGCAGGGCGTTCCAGCGCGTTGCATCCACATATTCGCCGGCGTGCTCCACTGGGGCGGGTTCGCCCAGCGAGATGGTTTCGCGTTTGAGTTTGACTTTGCTGCGCTTGAACGGCGGCTGCTCGCAGAAGCTTTCCTTATGGGTGAAGGGCGCGCGGGTGATGTGGGCTTCGATGTATACCAGGAATGAGTCCATCTGCGCACGGCTGCCGGCGACGGTGCCGTTTATGCCTTCGGGCGTCAGCAGGAGCGTGCCGGTGATGCTGAGGCGTTTCATTTCAGCCAGTAGCGGGGCGCGCTGCTGCGGCGCCTCGGGAAAGGCGAAGAAATGGTAGAGGGCGGCGACGACGGTGTTCATCACGCTCCATATAGTTGTTTTTGGTAAACAGTGCTAATCTTTTCGCCGTCCCACACATAGCATAAATGGCGCTCCTGGCGGCAATTGGAGAGGATGCGCGGGCGGAACACGGCGATGCACTCGCCCCCGGCCTGGCGCACGCTGCTATAGACAATGCCCCAGGAACGCGCGGCGTAAAGCTGTTTGCCGAATTGCTGGGAGGCGGTGTAGTCCTCCGGGTGATAGAGCGCGGGTTGGTTGTCGCTGAGCGAGCGGATGTCGTGCAGCTCGCCGTTTACGTCGATGTTATAGACGCGCATGTCGAGCTCCATGGGGGCTTCGGATGTGGCTTGGAGGAAGCGCTCGCGGTGGTGGCGCGTTTCGGCGACGGAGGCGCTGAGGGTGCTGCTGGCATAGAGCACGCCGAAGCTACCGTCGGCGAAGCGGCTGCCGCCGGGGTTGGTGTGGGTGAAGGCGGCCATGATGACACTGGTGCCGGGGCCGCAGATGCGGTCTTCCGGGGCGACCAGATTGAGGTCGCCCACCTCGCCGCGCAGGCGGTCATTGGTTAGGGATTCGAGTTCGTAGATGGCGCCCAAGTCCGCCGGGTCGGCGACGCGCTCGAAGAGCTCGATGGGCGGAAAACGGCTGGGGATGATGCGCCAGCAGGGTTTCCACTGAACGAGGCGTGTGGCGATGCTCATGCCCAGCCGCCGCGTTGCGCATCCAAATATTGCCGCACAACATAGAGGTCTGACACATTGCCTGACAACATACGCTCCAGCGCCGAGCGGCCGCCGAATGGCGCCGCGGTGTTGGGTTTTTTCACCCAGCTATCGGCCGCCGGGGCTTGCGGCAGCAGGATTTGCAGGGCTTTGTAAATGCCGAGGATATAGGAGATGCGTTCCAGCGTGTCTTTCGGCAGCGCGCCGTCACGCTCTTTTTTCCAATTGAAAAAAGTGCTGCGGCTGGGGTTGCCGAGCAGGGTTTGCTGTTGCTCGTTGCTCAAATCCCATTTTTCGGCGATCATGAAAAATGTGCGCAGGGCGGGGCCGGAGAGTTTTTTTGTATGCGCTGGGCCGGCGCTTTTATGTTCCATATCGTACGGATGGATGATCATCTCTTCACTCCTTTATTAGTCTATATTTAAATTATAGTCTAAATTTAGACTTTTGTTAAGTGTAAAGATGGATTTTTATGTATATTTAAGTTTTATAAGGACTTATGACTACGCACATGCCTTGTAGATCTGCTGCTTAATAATAAGCACTTACGCCTTCTTCAGAAAGCAGGTTTTTAGCACCAGACCTTTGACTTTTTCGGCGTTACATTCGATTTCTTCTGCGTCGGAAGTCAGGCGGATGTTTTTGATCATTGTGCCGCGCTTCAGCGTGGCGGAGGTGCCTTTGACCTTCAGGTCTTTAATGATGGTGACCGAGTCGCCGTCGCTTAGGATATTGCCGTTGCTATCGCGTGTTTTCATGTGAACCTGCCACTTAATTTACCGAAGGCTGCACTATTAGCTTCTTGTTTTGAATGAGCAACATTATATTTGTATTATAATGTAATTATGTTATAATTCAATTATCATAATAATAGATGAGGGTTACCATGAAAGCCAAGGAAATCATGCAGGAAGATCGAACGGCGCGGCTGACGGTGCTGATCGATCCCGATAAGAAAAAAGCGTTTGAGGCATTATGCACCCGGCTGGATACGACGCCTTCGCAGGCGATCCGCCAGATGATTCGGGAGTTTTTGGCGGAGCATCACGTCATGTGGAAAAAATGAGATGGGGTGCAAGTAAGGAATAGGCTGTGACTAAAAAAATTGGCGATATTATTCCCATTGGTTATGCCTTAAAAGAATCTCTCAGGCAGGGATATAGTTTCCGCACGTTTAAACGCGATGCGGTTGCGGGTTTGGTTGTTTCGCTGGTTGCACTGCCATTAGCCATGGCGCTGGCTATCGCGGTCGGGTTGCCGCCGCAGCATGGGCTGTATACCGCTATTGTCGCCGGGCTGGCCGTGCCTCTGCTGGGCGGCTCGATTTCGCAGGTCAGCGGGCCTACCGCTGCGTTTGTGGTGATCGTTGCGCCGATTGTCGCCGAGCATGGCCTGCGCGGATTGATACTCACCACGCTTCTGGCGGGCCTGCTGCTGATTGTGCTCGGCATCGCTAAGCTTGGCCGTTACATCCATTATGTGCCGTATCCCGTCACCACCGGGTTCACATCGGGCATTGCGGTGGTGATCGCCACTTTGGCGCTCAATGATTTCCTCGGCCTGGGTATTGAAAAATTGCAAGGGGAATACATTCAAAAAGTCGTGTTGATCGCGCAGCACATTCCCACGCTGCACTGGCCGGAAGCGTTGGTGGGAATGGTGTCGCTGCTGTTGATGGCCGTTTCGAAGCGGATTCTGCCCGCCGTGCCGCCGCCAATTATCGGCATTGGGCTTGGAACGGTGCTGGCCTATGTATTGCAACAGCACGGTTTTGACGTCGCCACTATCGGCAACCGCTTCACCTACGTGCTGCCCGGCGGCGGAACAGGCCACGGCATCCCGCCATTTCCGCCTGCGTTCCACCTGCCTGAATGGCCGGGTTTTGTTGAATTGAAAACGCTGTTCGCACCCACGCTGGTTATCGCTGCGCTCGGCGCGCTGGAGTCACTGCTGTCGGCCACTGTGGCCGATGGTATGGCGGGCACCAAGCATAATCCCAACGCAGAGCTGATCGGCATTGGTATCGGCAATATTCTGTCCGGCTTTGCGGCGGGAATGCCTGCCACGGGCGCAATTGCGCGTACCGCGACGAATATACATAGCGGCGCGAAAACGCCGTTTGCCTCGTCAATACATGCTTTGCTGATACTGTTCTACGTACTGCTGCTGGCGCCTGTTATGTCGTATATCCCGATGGCATCGTTGTCAGCGTTGTTGATCGCGGTTGCTTATCGCATGTCGCACTGGCGGCAGTTTATGCGCACAATCCGCATCGCCCCGCCCAGCGACACAATTGTGCTTATCGCCTGTTTCGGGTTCACCGTGTTCATCGATATGGTGGCGGGTGTGACGGTGGGCGTGGTGCTTGCCTGTTTCCTGCTCATGCAGCGCGTCGCGCATCTCACGCATTCGCAGGTGAGCCATAATGCGACCGGGCATCACCGCAAGCTCAGGCATTTGAGCCTGCCGGACGATGTGATGGTCTATCACATCAACGGGCTGGTGTTTTTCGGTACGGTGGAAACCGCGCTTGAACGCACCGGGTTCATCCGCGGCGATATCAACACGCTGATTATCGATATGGAGGACGTGCCGCTTATCGACATGACGGGGCTGGTCGCCATGAAAAATATGATTCTGGATGTGCAAAGCAAACACAAGGTGGTCATCCTGTGCGGCGAGCGCGAAATCACGGACAGGATTCTGCAAAAACTGCCTCTGAGCAGCAGGCATAAGCTGAAAGTCGCGGCGACCGTTGATGACGCCGTAAAGCTGGTGCTGGCGAGAAAAGAATAGAGGGAAGCGGTGATGGTCTTAGTGGAAAATCTCGATACCGAATTCGGTAACATCAAAATCATGCATTCCGAGCGTGACGGCACGTACAGCTATTATCAGGGCACCTGTTTTCATAGCCAGATCAACGCGGAGGGTGTCAGCACGTATGGATATGTGCATGTCATGTATAGCATCATTCGGCAATCCCAGGTGCGGCGCGTGCTGATGATCGGCGGTGCGGGCGGCACGCTGGCTACTATGCTGCACCGCCTCGGTTGTGAAGTGACGGTGGTGGATATCAATCCGTATGCATTCATCTTGGCGAAGCGCTATTTTCAGATGCCGGAAGTTGTCGAATGCATCGTGGACGATGGATGGTCGTACCTCCAAAAAACACGCAAGCGCTATGATGCCATAGTGATTGATGCATTCAGTAGTGACGGCTCCATCCCGGAGCAGTTTACGCACGAGGATTTTTTTGCAGCCGCCGGAGACATGGTGGCGCCTTTCGGCGTCGTGGTGATGAATGTCATGGTTGATCATGACATGGACAGGGCGGCGGACCACATTGCGCTTGCAATGGAAACCGCCGGCATTGCCACCGTTCTTTTCGACCGGCCGGGCCGCCGCGATCGTAATGTTATCCTTGCCGGCGGCGACGTGAAAGATATACGCATCGCCTCCTACAGAAAACCGGTGCTGGTCAGACGGGAATTGTACGGCATCATCCGGCGCACGGCGAAGAAGTAGGGGGCGAGCGCTTATTGCGCATTTTGACGGGCTTGTATTTTTGTTGCCATGAGCAGCCACGCTGAGCGCATTGTTTATAGTAAGGGCTGACGGGTTGACCGGCGACCCCGTTACCGGCGTGACAACAATAAATGGTAAAGTTGGTGGCGATGTGGTGACGCTAAGCAGCGGCGCTTCTTTTGCCGATCCTGCGGCATTCCTGCAATCATCCCATTGCGGCACTCTGATTGGCGTGCCCGACTGGAGTCGAACCAGTGACCTGCAGCTTAGAAGGCTGCTGCTCTATCCAACTGAGCTACGGGCACGCATTGTAAGGGCGAGCTTACTATCGCCTTACTTTCTAACGAATTGCTTAAGGCGCCGCCAGTGTAATTGCGGCGGCGGGTGCATATGGCGTTTTGTTATTTGGTTGCCAGCCAGTAGGCGATACGGAAATGGTAGGTACAGTTGAGGTATTGCGAGCCATCGTAAGCCAGGAGCTGGTTGGGGTCGGTGAGCGCTTTGGTCATTGTCACGCGCTTATCACCATACATAGTGCCGATCAGGGAGCGGGCGATGTTCTGGGCGGTGGTCTGTGAGGCGTTGATATTATTTTGGGTCAAACAATTATAGATGGTGGGGAAATGACCGCTATAAACACGGCCGCTAA
>Ga0206960_1064_pt1 | contig 28492 bp, 27 predicted proteins | sample Alteio_BWOrgHeat_29_FD_153255 | JGI IMG/M metagenome (GOLD analysis project Ga0206960, IMG submission 153255) | Enriched cells from forest soil in Barre Woods Harvard Forest LTER site, Petersham, Massachusetts, United States -... | ecosystem: Environmental > Terrestrial > Soil > Temperate forest >... | reverse complement strand
GATCTCTTTCAGGCTACCACGGCTGGCACCCCATTGACCGATTTGCTTGTTGATGGCCAGTTTGGCGGTGCCGTCTTCATTCGGCAGGGTCCAGAGCGTGTAGGCACCGGCGGGAATCGTCGTGTCGCCGAAAGCGAGGGGCTTCTGCGTGATAAGGAGCGTGGCTTCGTCGGAGCCGGTGCGCCAGATCTGGCCGAAAGGCACGAGGCCGCCCCAGATTTTGCGGGCTTCGCCTGTCTTGGGGTCCTTGGTGTACGGACGCCCGTAGATAACCGTGACGCGGTTGCCTTCGATGACGGTGCTGATGGTGTCGTGCGGGCTGACGCGTTTTTGTTGGGCCATGAGCGGCGAGGCGCTGAGGGCGAGGGCGGCGATCACGAGCGCGGACTTGAATTGGTTCATGTTGTCTTCCCTACGTTGGATGAACTTGGATTATGGTTTTGTTTGGAGGCCGGCGATCACGTCGTTATTCAGTTTTATCCACGAACTGTTCGGACCATCGTTTTTGATTGCCAAGTCGGTGGACTCTTTGGCGGCGGCGAGTGCGCCGTCTTTGTCGCCCTGTTTCGCGAGAATCTTGGCTTTCAGGTTGAGCAATTCGAAAGCGATCTTGGGTTTGTCGGCGAGACCCGTATCCAGCCAGGCGAGGGCCTTCTTTATGTCGAGGTCATGATTGAAATAGAAGGTCGCGGCCTGGAAATAGAATTGCGCCTGCGGCTTGTTCGTCGAGGCGATGGCGGCATCGATTTGCGACACGACTTTGCTGACGACGTCGACTTCGAGATGAATGGGGACGACGGTCTTTTCCCAAGCCAGATCGATAAGGGCGGTCTCATCGCGGATGTGGTTGAACTCGATGGCGAATGTCTCGATGCTGGTATCCGGAAGCGTCACGGGTGTCACCTTGAAGCGCACGAGGTCCTCGTCCGGTTTGTACCCGAAGGCACCGAAGCCGTTTGTGTTCTTGGAAATGATGATCGTCCATTCTGTTTCGCCCGGGATGGTGAAGAGCGCGTACCTGCCGGCGGGGATCGCGTTGCCGTTCAGCTTTACGGGGGTTGAAAAGGAAATCTTGGTGGAGGCATTTGCGCCGGTGCGCCAGACCTCGCCGTAGGGGACGATATTGCCGTAGATCACGCGGCCTTTGACGCTGGGTCGAGAGTAGTTGATCTCGATGTCGGTGAGACCGATGTGTTGCTTGAGAGTGGCAGTGGGACTGGCCTGGGGGAAATCAACTTTGGGCGACTGGGCCAGGAGGGTGGTCGCGAACAGCAAACCGAAAACAAACGACGGAGAAGTGTAGAGTGCTTTTGAGTTCATGATGCGAAAGGCTAGCACAATCGAAATGGAATGAAAGCGGGAAGTGGTCGACAAAGTTTGAGCGAAACCGTTCAATTCGCGCCTTGATTTTTTGGAGTGCGTGGCGCAGAACAACAGAGCATGAAGGTCGATCCAGTCCCGGAAGGTTGTCACTCGATCACGCCTTACTTGCTGGTGCCGGATGTCGGGCGCCTGATTGAGTTTTTGAAGAAGGCGTTTGGTGCAGTGGAGCGGGCGAAGATTGCACGACCGGATGGCTCGATTCTTCATGCGCAGGTGCTCATCGGGAATTCGATCCTGATGATTGGTGAGCCGCAGAGTCCATATAAGTCCCTGCCGACGATGCTCTACCTTTATGTGCCTGACGTTGATGCCATATTCAAGCGGGCTGTCGCGGCGGGTGGGGTGTCCACGATGGAACCGGCGGATATGTTTTACGGTGATCGCAGCGGATCGGTGAAGGACGTGGCCGGGAACACCTGGTGGATCGCGAGCCATAAGGAAGAATTGACGACGGCCCAGATACAGGAACGGGCGACGGAGTTTTTTAAGAAGATGGGGAAGCCTGCGCCCTGAATGAATCGTTCAGCAATACTCGTAGGGCTATTGCTCACAGCCGTCTATACCTTTGCTGGTGAGGGCACGGCTACGAATGAGTCTGAAGCGGTACAACGAGAAAAACTGTACCAGCGTTTTGTAAAGGAGATGCGGGAATTGGCATCCAAGGCACCTACGAACGAGGACGTTTCGTACATGACGAACAGTTTGAACACCCCGTTTGATCGTGAACAATTCAATCAGATGGTCGTTCATCCCTCATTTGGCTGGCGTTGGGACGAGGTGCCGCCGCCGACGATGACCGGAGCAAACGCGATGGCAGGAATCGACACATTCATTGCAACCAATGGATGGGACATGCAGAAGGATGGTATGGTCTTCACCGTGCTAGCCCCTGACAAGTCCAAACCGATGCGAGGCCTGCCGTGGGAGGCAATCCACGACCGGGAGTTTTTGGCCGTCACGCACGATGGGATTCTGTACGTCTGGTTTAAAGGATGGCACCATAACAACAGCGGAATTGCGTACAACCCAAAGACAAATGCATTTGCGGTGGGCCGCGCCTTCAAACCCATCGGCCAGCATTGGTACGTTTGGGCGACGTCAGATTCAGGCGACCTCGGCCCTCATGAATATGAAGGACCGAAGAACTAGGGCCGCGCAAATCGCTTCAGCCAGCCCGCCTTCCAGCTCCCTCAAAAAAGCGGTCGCCTCTTTAGCACAAAGAGTCCGCCGAGCAGGGTTCCGCCCACTAATAGAAAGCTGGAGGGTTCGGGGACGAAGGTGATGGTGGCTTTGAAATCGACGCCGGAGGGGTCGGTGAAGTTGTAGAGGTCGACGGTCAGGAAGTTCTGGCCGACCTGGAACAGGCCAGGGTTCGATGTTGTAAACACTGAGGGAGGGTTGGTGAAATTGCTTTGATCCTGTATGAACGGCTGGCCGCCGAAGATGACGCCGTTGAGAATGCCCGTGGCGACGTTGTCCGCAAATACCGATAGCGACAACTGGGGACTGGAGAAACCAGCGGGCAAGGTGAATGCGACACGGAACAGCATGTCGGTGTTTTGGAGGCCAAAGCCGCTGCTGTTAAAGGCGAGCCATTGAGTGCCGGGGATGACGCTATAATTGGGGTTCGCCGATATGATCGTGGCGGGGTTGTACGTGGCACCGCTGTCGGTGGAGACCTGAACGACCGGGTCGGCTGATCCGATAGATCCATTTCCGCTCACGATGGTTATCGTGTTGGCGAAGATAGCGGGCGGCAAGCAGAGGGTTGCGAGAAGCAAGAGAAACGGGAAAGAGCGACGGATATAACGACGATGCATGGTCGGCATCATGACAGGCTTTCCTTTCGAAAAAGGTTAACTCACTTCGGGTGGTATTCTAGGATTTCCCTGGCTTGCCTGTCAACAGACGTTTCCGGTCCTACGCGCCGTGTTACATATCGGAAAAAGATAATTTTGCTCGACATGGGGTGATGGGCTTGGTAGAGTCGGTGCGTGAATTGTGAATTGAAGCGTACTGATGGCGAGCAGGACGGCGCGCCCAGCGGTCACGCCCTACCAAGAACCGTCAGAAAACCATGGGGCGCGAGTCTACTTCGCGAGGACGTTACGACGGCCAATCCGCCGTCGCTAAAGCTATGGCGCGACTAAGGAGGACCTTGAAAACATGTGTTTCTGCGAAACGAACCCCCCAGTTAACTACCAAATTTGCAAGTACTTAGGCGGGCGGCTCTCGGAAAGTGGCCGGGTCCCGGAAGGGCTTGAGGTGAAAGATCGGTGCATAACAGAAGAACCTCTCGCCTTAATCCTTTGCTTGGACAGGAGAGGAGATCTGGGCACAACTACGAAAAATGCGGGCGGGAGGCTACTTCGCAAGGGCGCTTCCTCCGTCGCCAAGGCTATGGAGGACGAGACGAAGGCCAAGCTGCCCGCGCCACTACAGATACAGAAACAGGCGGGACGCCTGTTCAACACGGAGTGGAGAGAGGTCAGATGATTAGGGCGCTGGCGTGGCGCTCCGCGTTGACACACCGTTGCATGCGTGATACTTTTGCGCGCTCTTGGCGGGGCACAGATGACTGAAACCCAGGCAAATTACAAAGACACGCTGAACCTTCCGCAGACGGAGTTCCCGATGAAGGCGAACCTGCCGCAGCGGGAGCCGGAGATGTTGGCGCGCTGGGATTCTGCCAAGCTTTACGAGAAGATCATGGCGGGTCGCGCGGGTGCGCCATTGTATGTGCTGCATGATGGGCCGCCGTTTGCCAATGGCGATGCGCATATCGGTCACGTGCTCAATAAGACGCTCAAGGACGTCGTGGTGAAGTACAAGACGATGAGCGGGTTTCGCGCGCCGTACGTTCCCGGCTGGGATTGCCATGGATTGCCCATCGAATTCAAGGTCACCCAGGACATGCGCAAGGCGGGCAATACCACGGCGGACCCGGCGGCGATTCGCGCGGCGTGTGACGATTATGCGCGCAGGTATATCGACATCCAGCGGACGCAGTTCAAGCGGCTCGGCGTACTCGGCGATTGGGACCATCCGTACCTGACGCTCAACAAGGAGTATGAGGCGGACGAGCTGAGGCTGTTCGCAGACATCGTGGAGAAGGGGTTCGTTTATCGCGGCAAGAAGCCGATTTACTGGTGCGCGACGTGTCGCACGGCGCTGGCGGAAGCGGAGATCGAGTATGCCGATCACGTTTCGCCGACGGTGTACGTGAAGTTTCCTGTGAAAGGTCGCGACAAGGAATTTGCGGTCATCTGGACGACGACACCGTGGACGTTGCCGGCCAATCTGGCGATTGCCGTGAAGCCCGATTTGACGTACGTGCGGGTGAAAGCGCCCAATGGCGAAACGTGGATTTTGGCGGAAGGACTCGTCGAGCGGGTGGCGCAAGCGTGCGGGGTCGAGTTGGTGGTGCAGCAGAAGGTTGCGGTGGATGAGTTGGAAAAGCTCGTCACGCGGCATCCATTTATTGAGCGCGATTCGCCGTTTGTCATCTCGCCGTATGTGACGCTGGAGCAGGGCACGGGTTTGGTGCACACGGCCCCGGGCCACGGCGCGGAGGATTACGAGATCGGCCAGAAGTACGGACTCGAAACGCTTGCGCCTGTCGATGATGGCGGTGTCTTCACGAAAGACGCGGGACAGTTCGCGGGTCAGTTTGTTTTCAAGGCGAACAAGTCCATTGTTGAGTATCTGCAGTCCATCGGCGCGCTGGCGGGGTACAGCGAGGTCACGCACTCGTATCCGCACTGCTGGCGTTGCAAGAACCCGATCATCTTTCGCGCGATGGAACAGTGGTTCGTCGCGCTCGATCACCTCAACTTGCGGCAGCGCGCCATCGAAGAAGTGCGCAAAGTGAAATGGGTGCCGAAGTGGGGCGAGAACCGGATTGTCGGCACGATCGAACAGCGGCCCGATTGGTGCATCTCGCGACAGCGCGCGTGGGGCGTGCCGATCCCGGCATTTTATGATGCACAGGGCGTGCCGATCCTCGAGGCGCAGATTGTGCGGGGTGCGGCGGACCTGGTTGAGAAACACGGCTCGAATGTATGGTTTGAAAAATCCGTGGCGGAACTGTGGGCGGTGTTGAAGCCGAAAGATTGGAAGGGGCCGGAAGCGGCCACCAAATCCCACGATACGCTCGATGTCTGGATTGATTCGGGTTCGTCTTCGCGGGCGGTGTTGATGCGACGGCCGGAACTCAATCGCGGTACCGCGGATTCACAACATCCGGCGTGGCAGGCGGACTTGTATATGGAAGGCAGCGACCAACATCGCGGCTGGTTCCAGTCTTCCATCATGCTTTCGTTGGCGGGCAACGGCGCGTTGCCGTTCCGTACGGTGGCGACGCATGGTTTTCTGGTGGTGCAGGTCGCGGAGACCGGGAAGAAGCAGAAGATTTCGAAGTCGGCGGGCAAACCGGCGAACTCGGAAGAGTACGTCAAGCGGTTCGGCGCGGATGTGCTGCGGCTGTGGGTCGTCTCCGAGGACTACCAGGCGGATGTCCCGTTGTCGGAAGAGATTTTTGAGCGCGTCTCCGAAACGTATCGCAAGGTGCGCAACACACTACGGATTTTGTTGGCGAACCTCTATGATTTCGACCCGGCAAAACACGCGGTGCCGCGCGAAAAACTGGCGGAAATCGACCGCTGGTTGCTGTCGCGTTTGCAGGCGCTGGTCGCCGATTTGACGGACGCGTACGAGAACCTGGAATTTCATCGCGTGTACCATTTGGTGAACGCGTTTTGTGCGGTGGAAATCTCGTCCTTTTACGTTGACGTAATGAAAGACCCGTTGTATACGCTTGCGCCCAATTCGGCGGAGCGGCGGTCGGCGCAGACGGCCATTTTTGAGACGGCGGCGGTGTTGGCGAAGGTACTGGCACCGGTCCTGCCGTTCACGGCGGACGAGGTTTGGAACTCGCTGCCGGGTCGGGAGACGGAATCGGTGCACTTGGCGAAGTTTCCGGTGGCGGACGCCAAGCAGCGCGACACGGAATTGGAAGCGCGCTGGGGACGAGTGTTGGACGTCCGCCGTGTTGCCTCGCTGGAATTGGAGAAGGCGCGACAGGACAAGACGATTGGCAAGTCGCTGGAAGCGCGGGTCGAGATCGAGGCGAATAATGACGCGACACGTGAGTTGTTGGAAAAACTCGGGTCGGTGCTGGAGACGGTGTTGATCGTGTCGCAGGTCAAGGTCGCGGAATCGACGGGCGGCGAACTGCGCGTGAAGGTCAGCCCGGCTTCCGGCAGGAAGTGCGTACGGTGCTGGCGGTGGACCGAGGACGTGGGGAGCGACGCGGCGCATGCGGAGCTGTGCGCGCGCTGCGCGGAGGTCGTGAAACAACGGGCGTAAAAAATGCGGTCAGGGACAACGAAGTTTATGAAGAAACAAATTAAGAAAACCAAGGCAGAGAAACCGAAGGCGGTTGCGAAAAAGGGGACCATGGGGACGATTGCAAAAGCCAAGGCGGCGCCGGTAGAGAAAGTGTCGAAGGCCGAAGCGAAGAAGCGAGCGGCAGAGGCAGCGATCCTCGCGGAAGAGAATCGCCCGGCGAAGACGCTGAAACTTTCCAAGGACGACGAGACGAAGTACAAGAAACTGCTTCTCGATTTGCGCGATCATATTATTGACGGCGTGAACTTCCTGGCCAGCGACAATCTCAAGCGCACGCAGCGCGATTCCTCGGGTGAATTGAGCAACTACAGCCTGCACATGGCGGATGCCGGCACTGATAATTTTGACCGTGACTTCGCGCTGAGCCTGGTCTCGAATGAACAGGAAGCGTTGTATGAAATTGAGGAGGCGCTCAAGCGGCTGGAGCACACCACCTACGGGGTCTGCGGCAACTGCGAGAAGAATATCATGAAGGCGCGGCTGGAAGCGGTGCCGTTCGCGCGGCTCTGCGTGAACTGCCAGTCCGAGATTGAGAAGGACCATCGCCGCCCGGTGCCGCAAGGGCCGATGTTCACCGAAGGCACTGACGAAGACGGCGGCGACGCGGAGGATTCCGAGGAGTAACGCCGGGACGTGCCATGCAATGGGTCGCGCTTATCGCCGTCGTGGTAGCCGTCGCCGATCAACTGACGAAGTGGCTGGTGGTGCGCTCCCTTAGCGAGGACGAGACCCGCGTGGTGATCAGCGGCTTCTTCAGCCTTGTGAATTGGGCCAACCCGGGCACCGCGTGGAGCATTCTCAAGGATTGCAACCTGGTGCTGGTGGTTGTCTCGTTACTGGCCCTCGTGGCCATGTTTTTTTTCCGGCACACATTTCAACTGCATCGCCCGGGTTCGCGTGTTGCGGTGGGGCTGATTACGGGCGGGATCATCGGCAATCTCATTGATCGCGTGCGCCTGCACCACGTGACGGATTTTCTTTATTTCTATATTGGTCAATACCGCTGGCCCGCGTTCAACGTGGCCGACAGCGCGATTTGCGTCGGGGTGGGGTTGTATATCATCTTCTCGTGGCGCAATGACGTCGCGACGCGGAAGGGGCAGACTGTGGTGTCACCGTAGGGCAGCGTTCGCCGTTCCCGACAACGAATACATCTCGCGTTTGCGTCCATCGAACTTCGCCAATTGATGGCAATTCTTCCGTTTCAGGAATGTTTCGATCTCGCGGAACTTGAACCCCACCTGGTCCGGGGCGTGTGCGTCGGAATTGACGGTGAGCGGAATGCCCAGGGCCAGCGCCTCTTCGGCAATGGAGAGCATCGGGTACGGTTGTGGTTCGGGCAATTCGGAATGGCGATACCCCGAGGTGTTGATCTCCAGGCAGATTCCCGCCCCTTTGATTTCCTGCAGCGTGCGGGTGACGTCGTCGGCTTCGCGTTCGCCGGGCAAGTGGCCCGAGCGCTTGGCGACATCGAAATGCGCGATGATGTCACACAGACCGCTACGCGCCAGTTGTCGCAGGCGCTCGAAATAGCGGGTGTAGTGGGAATGGGTGTCACCGGTGAACGGCCGCGGCCACGATGATTCGCGGCAGGCATTATCGAGAAAGTGGACCGAGCCAATCACATAGTCCCAAGGATAGCGGGCGAGCTGCTGTGCCAGATAATCTTCGAGGCCTTCGAGGTAATCCATTTCCAGGCCGAGCATCACGTCGATCTTGCCGCGGTAACGGAAACGCAATTCCGTCACGCGCTCCACATAATAGTCGAGCTCCTCTTCCGCCATCCGCACATTGCTACTACGGCCGCCGGGGAGGGGATTGTGGTCGGAAAAGCCGATTTCGCGCAGACCGAGTTCAATACCGCGGTGGACGTAGTCTTCCATCGGTCCCGCGGCGTGCTTGCAGAGGGGCGTGTGCATGTGGTAGTCGCACTGGATGAGCATGGCGCACACTGTAACGGCGGAGCGCCGCGTTGACAATGACTTTGGTCGCTTCTACTATCGCACCGCATGGAAATTCCCGTCGTCTTTGAATCCAAGGGCCAGCAAATGGTCGGGATGTTACATTTGCCTGAAGGATCGGGTCGATTCCCCGCGGCGCTCTTGCTGCATGGATTCACCGGGACGAAGGTCGAGCCGCATCGCATGTTTGTGAAAATCTCGCGGACCCTTGCCGAGCACGGCATCGCCAGCCTGCGTTTTGATTTTCGCGGGTCGGGGGACAGCGCGGGAGACTTCGAGGACATGACGATCCGGTCGGAAGTGGGTGATTCACTGGAGGCGATCCGGTTTCTTGCGCGTCACAAACGGATCAACTCGCGCCGGCTGGCATTGATCGGGATGAGCATGGGCGGCGCGATCGCGGCGCACGTGGTGGCTCGGGAGAAGCATCGCATCAAATCGCTTGTGCTTCTGGCGCCCGTGGCGGAAGGCGAGGGCATTCTCGACGAGCTGTCGACGCCCGAGGCGGTCTCCTCGCTGGCCGAGACCGGCATCACCGATCACGATGGCAATTTGATCGGCGTGGCGTTCATTCGCCAGTTTGCGGAAATGCGACCATTGCGTGAGGTGGTAAAATCCAACTGCCCCGTTCTCATTGTCCACGGGTCGAAGGACCAGACCGTTCCTGCGCACCACGGGGACATGTATGAGCGTGCGCTCCAGGCGCACAAGCGGGTGGTCAAGAAAGTGATCATCCCCGGCGCCGACCATACGTTCAACAAGCACATTTGGGAGACGCGCGTCATTACCGAGACGGTCGATTGGCTCGGCGAGACGATGTAACGGCGCCGCTTCGTCGGTTCGGAAACTTTTTCGTTACTTCCACGTGAGCGTCATAACCGAATCGGCCGGCAGGTCTACCTTGACCGCGCTCGATCCGTCGCGCAACTGCACGGTGGTCGGGGTCTTGCCATTGTTTGTTAAAACAGCGGCGAACTGACCGTCGGGATTCATGACCGCGACGTGCTGCACGTTGGTGATTTCTCCCTCCGATTCAACCACCACGGCGTTGCGTTGGATGGCACGTGAATAGTGAGCGAATGCCCAGAATTGCCCGCTCCGGGTGACTTCCCTGGTCTGGGAGTTAATCGTCACCAGACCGGCACACTTGTAGGGACCGATGTTCGGTTTGCCGGCCTCATCGAGGGCCATGTTCCAACCGATGATGCCGCGCATGCCGTTGTTCAGGATGGCGGTGAAGTTTGAACTCCACTTTGACCAGCAGGTCGCGTAGTCCTCGTCGTCGAAATGCTGGCCGCCTTCTGTCCAATACATTTCCGCATCCGGGTGCGCCGCCAGAACTTTCTCGACCCATTCCGGTTTGCCAACGTATCCGTGCCAGGCGATGGCTTTCGTGTATTTGTTTACGGTCGGGTCGTCGAGTTCGGCTATAGCACGGCCCCAAAGATTGTAATTATGGTCGAGAAGCCAGATCCTCGTCTGGAGGCCGGCAGCTTCCAGAGCTGGCCCGAGATTCTGGCTCACGTAGCCAACTTCGATTTCTTGCGGGAAGAGGCAGGCGGGCATTTTGCTGTCCTGATCGGTGTCCACCTCGTTTTGGGAACTCACGGCATCGATTTTCACGCCTTCTGCCTGGTACGCCTGCAGGAACTTCACGAAATAATTTGCGTAGGCACTTAGGTAGTGTTTGCGGATGGTGCCGCCGAACATGGCATTGTTGTCCTTCATCCAGCCCGGTGGACTCCACGGGGATGCAAAGAGATATAGATCCGGGTTGATCTCCCGAGCGCGGCGGACGATGGGCAGGATGTAGGCGCGATCATGGTCAATCGAGAAGCGGGTGAGCTCCGGATCAGGCTCGCCTTCATCAAAACTGTACATGGTTTTCGCATAGTCGCTTGATCCGATGCACAGGCGACAGAAACTGAAGCTCATTTGCTTCGGGTCGAACAGCTCTTGGAGCAATTTCTCGCGATCGGCTTCGGTCATTTGATTGATCATGTAGCAGGCGGCATCGGTCAGGGCTGCGCCGAAGCCGAGGATCGGTTGCTGTTTTCTGGCGGGTAGGATTGTGATCGTGTTTGTGCCCGGTTTGACGGAAGCCCGAGTCCAATGCAGCGGATCGCCAAGGGCATAACGTCTATCGCCGGCAGTGACCCGCACGGTAATGTCTCCCACGGGGCGCGGCTCTTTCGTTTCTGCGAAGTCGGTTCCAGCCAGCGATAACGCCATTAGAGAAGCAGCGACCATCTTGAGGAAATCATGCCGAGTGTGGTTGAACATTTTCATCTCCTGTACTTGCCGAGTTGTGGTTGCGATGCAGCTTATCCGATGTCCCGTCCGACAAACGGTGAGGCTGCCCCAAGATCGGTTCTGTTGCCAGCGTTTTCTGCGGACGATATTGCGGATCGCCGCGGCTGTGTTAGATTCGTGGCCGATGCCCTTCGACCTTGTCAGCAAATACAAGCCGTGCGGTGACCAGCCCCAGGCGATCAAAGCGTTGACCGACTCGATCCAGGCGGGGAACCGGTACCAGACGCTGCTGGGGGTCACGGGCAGCGGCAAGACGTTCACGATGGCGAATGTCATCCAGAACCTGGACCGGCCGACGCTGGTCATTTCGCATAACAAAACGCTCGCGGCGCAACTCTTCAGCGAATTCAAGCAATTCTTCCCCCATAATGCGGTTGAATACTTTGTCAGTTATTACGATTATTACCAACCCGAGGCCTACATTCCGCAGACGGACACCTACATCGAGAAGGACTCGGCGATTAACGAACAGATTGAAAAGCTGCGACTCTCGGCCACGAGTTCATTGCTGTCACGGCGTGATGTGATCGTGGTCTCCAGTGTTTCCTGCATCTACGGTCTGGGGTCGCCTGAAGATTACTTTGAGATGATGGCGCGGATCGAGGTGGGGAGCGAGATGGGGCGCGAGGACCTGCTGCGTAAGTTCGTGGACATGCAGTACAACCGCAATGATGTTGAGTTCGAGCGCGGCAATTTCCGCGTGCGCGGCGATACGGTTGAGATTTGTCCCAGCTATACGGAAGACGCGGTGCGCATCGAGTTTTTTGGCGACCGTGTGGAGCAGATCACGCGGTTTGAGCCGTTAACGGGTCACAAGATTGAAACCAACAATTCAGTTTCCATTTATCCCGCCAAACATTGGGTCTTGCCGTATTCAAAGATTGTGCGGGCGTTCGACGCGATCAAGGCGGAGATGAAAGATCGCGTGGCGTGGTTTGAATCGCAGAACAAGCTGGTGGAAGCGCAGCGATTGTATTCGCGGACGACGTATGATCTCGAGATGCTCAAGGAAATGGGGTTTTGCGGGGGCATTGAAAATTATTCGCGCCATCTCAGCAATCGCGCGCCGGGTGAGCGACCGTTCACGCTGATCGATTTTTTTCCGAAGGACTACCTGCTGATCATCGATGAATCGCACGTCACGGTGTCCCAAATCGGCGCCATGTATGCGGGCGATCGTTCGCGCAAGACGACGCTGGTGGAGCACGGTTTCCGTCTGCCCTCGGCGCTCGATAATCGTCCGCTGAACTCGACGGAGTTTGAAACACTGGTCAACCAATGCACGTACGTTTCCGCCACGCCGGGGCCGACCGAAATTAGCCGCAGCGCGGTGGTCGCGGAGCAGATTATCCGACCGACCGGCCTGATCGATCCGGCGGTGACCATCAAGCCACTCAAGGGACAGATTGACGATCTCATTGAACAATGCCGTGCGCGGGCGGAGAAGGGAGAGCGTGTGCTGGTGACGACGTTGACCAAGCGCACTTCGGAAGACCTTACCGACTACCTCCGCGAAGTAGGCATTCGGGTGAAGTATCTGCACAGTGAAATCGACGCGATCGAACGCGTCGAGGTGCTGCGCGGATTTCGTGCCGCGGATTTTGATGTGCTGGTGGGTATCAACTTGTTGCGGGAAGGACTCGATTTGCCGGAAGTGTCGCTCGTGGCTATCCTGGACGCGGACAAGGAAGGGTTTTTGCGCAGCGCCACGTCCTTGATCCAGACGGCGGGTCGCGCGGCGCGTCACATCAATGCAGCGGTCGTGCTTTACGCCGATGTGATGACCGATTCGATCAAGAAGTTTCTCGCGACCACCGAGTATCGCCGCACGAAGCAACTGGCTTACAACAAGGAGCACGGCATCACGCCCAAGACGGTAAAACGTGAACTGCAGCTCAGTCTCGCGGATTTGACAAAGGCGCGCGCGGTGGAGGCTTCCGTCCTTCGCGAAACGCCCGGCGGCTACCAGACGGCAGAGATGTTGCGCGAATTGGAAGCGGAGATGTTGGAGGCGGCTGAGAACCTGCAGTTTGAAAAGGCGGCGATCCTGCGCGACCAGATTGATGAGCTCAAGAAGGGCGAAACTGCGAGAGATTCCAAACCGAGTGAAACTCCAGTGCGCCGTCAGGTGAAATACGACCGGAAATTGAAGGTCAATGTGGTCAAGAAAAGTCGTCCAGCAAAGGCGCAATGAATACGCTGCCGCAGGAATATGTCGACAACCTTGTTCGCGCCGCACTGGCGGAGGACATCGGTGCAGGCGATATCACGACGGAAGCGGCGGTTCCGGCTGATCAGCGCGCGGAAGCCTCTATCGTCGCGAAGGAACCGTGCGTTGTGGCGGGGTTGCCGCTGGTTGAGGCCGTATTCACACAGATCGACCGAGCCATTGCGGTGAAGTTGTTGGTAGACGAAGGCGCTACGGTGAAAGAAGGGACTCGCGTGTGCGCACTGGAGGGTTCGGCGCGCGGGATACTGACCGGGGAGCGAACAGCCCTTAACTTTTTGCAGCGGCTTTCGGGGATCGCGACACTAACGCAACAGTTCGTCGCGAAGGTGGCGCAGGCCTCGGCGCGCGTGAAGCCGAAGATCCTGGACACGCGCAAAACCACGCCGACGCTTCGCATTTTGGAGAAGTACGCGGTGGCCGTCGGCGGTGGCACGAATCATCGCATGGGCCTTTTTGATGCGATGATGATCAAAGACAATCATCGCGTTGTGTTGGCGCGTCTTGGTGCGAAGGCACTCGGTGATGCAGTCGCGTCGGCCCGCAAGAACCACCCGAACGCGCCGATCATTATCGAGGCCGACAATCTGGAGCAGGTCGAAGAAGCGCTGGCTGCCGGCGCCAATCACATTCTACTCGATAACATGACATCTGACGAATTGCGCGAAGCCGTGGCACTTGTCGCGGGCCGGGCCAAGACCGAAGCTAGTGGAGGTGTCCGGCTCGATACGGTGACCGCTATCGCGAGTACCGGTGTTGATTTTATCTCGGTTGGCGCACTCACGCACTCAGCACCGGCAGTGGATTTTTCGATGGAACTCCTGGATTAGGATTCGCTCCTGCCATCGGTGCTATTATCTGGACGACGCAGGCGCGGCGTCGCTACAGTTACGCCACGATGAAGGCGGGGACGGCGATATTGGAGACGTTTTACCAGGCGGCGGGGCAGTTTGTCCGCGTGGATGATTTGGGGCGGCGCTTGAAGTTGCCGGCGACGGCGGTGAACGCGGAGATTACGGAGTTAGAGAAAATCGGCTACACGATCGAGTCGCATCCACATTTCGGGTATCGACTGCTGGGCACTCCTGACCGTTTGACGGCGGATGATATCAAGGCGCGACTAAAAGCTCCGTTAATTGGTTCGGAGATTTTGGTCTTTGAAGAAACGGCGTCGACGAACGAGGTGGTGGAACACCTGGCGAAGTCGGGGGCGCGGGAAGGATTGGCGGTGTTCGCGGAATCGCAGACGCGCGGACGCGGACGGCGCGGGCGGGCGTGGGCTTCGCCGCGCGGGAAGGGACTGTGGTTTTCGGTTTTGTTGCGGCCGACGCTGCCGACGAGCGCGGCCAGCCGCATCACGGTGGCGGCGAGCGTGGCCGTGGCGCGGGCGATCCGGCAGAATTGCGGTGTGGATGCACGGATCAAGTGGCCGAATGATGTCATGGTGAATGGCAAAAAGTTGGCCGGTATCTTGACGGAGTTGCGGTCCGAGGCAGACGAGATACTGCTCGCGATTCTTGGCATAGGAATCGATGTGAATTGTCAGCGGGAGGATTTTCCGGGTGATGTGGCGAACATTGCGACGTCCCTGGAGTTGGAAACCGGGAACGCACAGGATCGGGTGGCGCTGGCGGCACAGGTGTTGATGGCCCTGGATGAGTGCTACCAGGCGGCGCTCACGAATTTCGATGCGGTTGTCGATGAATGGGCCAAACTTTGCACGACGCTTGGTCGGCAGATTGTGGTGACGATGGGGCAGCGGCGCATCGAGGGGTTTGCGCAGGCGCTGGACAGTGACGGGGCGTTGTTGCTGCGACGTGACAGCGGGCAAATCGAGAGAATACTGGGCGGCGATGTGGTGGTCGAGCGCGCATGAAAAAGGAACGTCCTTTCTTGTTGGTGAACATCAACAACACCAACACCAGTTTCGCGCTGGCGAACTCGAAGCGTATTTTGCGCGTCGTCAAGGTGCCGACGGCGTCGGTCTGTAAGATTCCTTTTGGCGATGCAGGATTTGCTGGAATCGTATTGGGGTCGGTCGTGCCGAAGATGACGAAGCGTGTCCAAAGCTTGTTGCCGATGCGGCCGGTCATCGTCAGCGCGGACATCGACTTGGGAGTCGGCGTGCGTTATCCCCACAAGAAGCAGATTGGAGCTGACCGATTGGCGAATGCGGTGGGTGTGGCGAAGCTCTATGGCACACCGGCGATTGTGGTGGATTTTGGGACGGCAGTCACTTTTGACATTGTGAATTCGTCTCGTGAATATGTGGGCGGGGTCATCGCGCCGGGGTTGGCGTCAGTGACCGATTATCTTTACCAGCGCACGGCGTTGTTGCCGCGGATCAAACTGGCCGAACCGGCCTCGGTGATCGGCAAGAGCACGGTGGCGGCGATGCGCATCGGCGCGGTGATTGGGTACCGGGGGTTGGTGAAGGAAATCCTGAGTGCCTTGAAACGTGAACACGGCATGAAGAAAGCGGTGATCGTGGCGACGGGCGGCTACGGCGGGCTGATCGCGAAGAAGATCCGTGAAATCGACCATGTAAATCCGTTGTTGACCCTCGAAGGCTTGCGGTTTATCTACCTGCGCAACCGCGCTGCGTAAGATCGCATTGGCGCTGAGAATCATAATGAATCGAATCGACAGCAAATTTCGCGCGTTGCGGGCTTCCCGTCAGAAGGGCTTCATCGCCTACATTGGCGCGGGCGATCCGAACCTGAAGGCCACGGCGGCATTGGCGCGTGAGTTCGAGCGCGTGGGTGTGGACGTGTTGGAACTCGGCGTGCCCTTCAGCGATCCGTTGGCGGACGGCGTGGTGAACCAGTTGGCTGCCGAGCGGGGATTGCGCAGCGGGACGACGTTGCACAAGGTTTTGAAGATGGTGGCCGCGTTGCGGCGCAGTGGTTGCAAGGTCCCGATTGTGTTTTACGTGTACTACAATGTGGTGCACCACTACGGGCTGAAGAATTTCGTGCGTGATGCCGTGGCCGCCGGGGTGGATGGCGTGCTGGCGCTGGATCTGCCGCCGGAAGAGGCGGAGGCGTACGAAGCGGCAATGAAGCACGGAGGAGTGCGTCCGATTTATCTGGTTGCGCCGACGACACCCCCAGCACGCATCGGCAAGATTGCCCGCCATGCGAGCGGTTTCATTTATTATGTGTCGCGCGAGGGCGTGACGGGGATGCAAAAAAAACTCGCGCCAGCGGCGACGAAGCATGTCGCGACGATTCGCAAACACTCGAAGTTGCCGGTAGCCATTGGGTTTGGAATTTCGAACCCGGCGCAGGCGTGCGCGGCGGCACAGGCGGCGGATGCGGTGGTCGTGGGCAGCGCAATTGTGAACCAGATTGCGAAACACGGAACGGATCGGCAACTGGCGGCCAGGATGGGCCGCTTCGTCGGTGCGATGGTGCGGGCGGTCAAGAAAGAGGGAAGGTAACATGAATTGGGCAGTGGTCATGGCGGGTGGTTATGGGGAACGGTTCTGGCCGCGGAGTCGGCGCAAGCAACCGAAGCAGTTGCTGCCGATTGTCGGCGACAAGACGATGATCCAGCAGACGGTGGAACGGGTGCGCCCGCTGGTGAGCGATGCGCGGGTCGTGGTGGTGACAAACCAGGAACAGGCGCCACTGGTGCGCAAGCAGCTTCCGCGCGTGAAGCACATTATTGCCGAGCCGATGGGACGCAATACCGCCCCCGCCATTGGCGTGGCGACAGCCTTTATTGGCAAGCAGGACCCGGACGCGGTGATGGCGGTCTTGCCGGCGGACTCGTACATTCCCGATATGGAAGCCTACCGGCGCGTGGTTGGCGACGCGCTGAAGCTGGCGGCAGTAGAGGATGTTCTCGTCACGATTGGGATCAAGCCGAGCGGACCGCATACGGGGTATGGTTACATCCAACTGGGCGAGGAGCTTTCCAACAAGTCGGCGACGAAATTCTGGAAGGCCCGACGCTTTGTGGAAAAGCCGGACCGCAAGGCGGCGGAGGAATTCGTGGCCAGTGGCGATTATCGCTGGAATGCGGGGATGTTCGTCTGGTCGTATCGCGCGGTGGCGGACGCGTTCCGTCAGTTTCAGCCGGTGCTATGGGACGCCTGCGGGCGGATCCAGAAGACGACGGGGACGAAATCATTCGTGCGCGCGCTGGCGCGTGAATATCCCAAGATGGAAAAGATCGCGGTCGATTACGCGATCATGGAGAAAGCGCGGAATGTGGTTGTCGCCAATGGTGATTTCGATTGGGACGATGTCGGCGACTGGCCGGCGATTGGGCGGCACTACGAGAAGGACGCGGGCGGGAACGTCGCGCGCGGTGAATTCGTGGAGATCGACTCGGCAAATTGCATTGTCCTGAGTGACAAGAAACATCTGGTCGCGACGGTCGGCGTGCGGGACCTCGTGATTGTGCACACCGATGACGCGACGTTGATCTGCCACAAAGACCAGGCGCAGAAAGTCCGCGACGTGGTGAAGAAACTGGCGGCGGAGAAGAAGTACAAGAAGCTGTTGTAGGGCAGGCGCACCGCCTGCCGTTGTAGGTGTTTTGCGTTCATGGCAAGCGGAGCGCTTGCCATACAAAAATTAATATCATGCGTGTTCTTGGCGTCGATTTTGGTCACAAACGCATCGGGCTGGCACTCAGCGATGAGACCGGCACGGTGGCGTCGCCATTGACGTACATCGACGGCGGCGGGATTGCCGCGGTCAGCCGGGAGATCGCGCGAATCAGCACGGAACGCCAGGTGGGGAAGATTGTCGTGGGCGTTCCGTTGCGTTTGGATGGAACGCAAAGCCAACAGACCGAGCACACGCTGCAATTTATTGCGGAATTACAGGGAGCGACGACGATTCCCGTGGCGAAATGGGACGAGCGGCTGACGAGCGTGCAAGCGAATCGCGCGTTACTTGAAGGAAACGTGCGGCGTAGCGAACGCAAAGAGAAGATCGACAAGCTCGCGGCGCAGATTATGTTGCAGAGTTATCTTGATGCGACAAACCTCCCTCCAACCGAAGCCCCGACACTTTAAGCTGACCATCACCTACGATGGGACGCAGTATGCCGGGTGGCAATTGCAGCCGAACGGCAAGACGGTCCAGGAAGTCGTCGAGACTGCGCTCGCGAAGATTGACGGGCGCGAGGTGCGGGTGCACGGCTCCGGACGCACCGATGCCGGGGTGCATGCGCGGGGACAGGTGGCGAATTGCACGCTGCGAACGCAACTCCTGGCGTCAACCTTGCTGCGGGCATTGAATGCGAATCTGCCGGAGGACGTGCGCGTGGTGCGGGTACAGGAGACCAACGCGAAATTCCATGCCCGCTTCTCCGCGAAGGGGAAGGAGTACCGTTACCAAATCGATTGTGGTCCAGAGGCAGATCCATTTCTTCGTCTGTACGCGTGGCACCATCCGCGACCGTTGAACGTGGCAGCAATGAGACAGGCCGCGAGATTGTTGAAGGGGCGGCATGATTTTTCGGCCTTGTCGGCGAACCCGATGCGTCCTGTGGAAACGACGATCAGGACAATCGAGAAATTATCAGTAACGACAGAAGGGAATATTTTAACGGTGGCAGTGGTAGCCGACGGATTTCTTTACAAGATGGTGCGATCGATTGTCGGCGCACTCGTGAAAGTGGGCGAGGGACGGCTGACGGTTGAGGAGTTGCAGAAGTTGGTGAAAGTGAAGAAACGGACGGCGCTGGTGGAAACGGCGCCGGCGCACGGATTGTTTCTCTGGCGGGTGTTCTACTGATGAACGTGGTCCTCGTTGAACCGGAAATCCCGCCGAACACCGGAAATGTGGCGCGGTTGTGCGCGGCGACACAGTCGACGTTGCATCTGGTCGGGCCACTGGGCTTTCGGTTGGACGACAAAACGCTGAGGCGAGCGGGGATGGATTACTGGGAGCAGGTGACGTGGAAGTCGTGGGATTCGCTGGAGCAATTGCGAGCGGCGGCTCGGCAGGAACCTCGCCCTCCCCGCTTCTACTATGTGACGACGAAGTCGAAGCGGCCTTATACGCGGCCCCGCTACCGCGGGGACGATTACCTGGTTTTTGGACGAGAGACGGCGGGTTTGCCGAAGACGCTGTTGGATGCGAATCCGGAAATGACGATCACGATCCCAATGTTCAACCCGCAGGCGCGGAGCTTAAATCTGGCGACGGCGGTGGCAGTGGTGCTTTATGAGGCGGTGCGGCAGGTGCGCATGGCGGAAAGGACTTGGACAAGCTTCGAAGGTTGAATGCTTAGTGTTTTAGAGCTTCGAGTTCGACAGCGGCGCTTTGGTATTCGTAATTCTTCTTGGAGCCGGTTTCCAGACACTTTGTAAAATAATCCGTGGCCGCGGATTTGTCGCCATCAATTAGTTTTACCGTGCCGACATAGAAGTAGGCTTCGCACTTTTGATCTCGCAAGTGTTTCTCGTCGCCACTGTCGGCGGCCTTCAGAAAGTCACTTTCGGAAATATCGCCAGTCAAAAACCGTGCAATGGTTGATGGCCAATCGCCGGGTTTGCCGATGGTTCGTGTGAGAAGATACTCTTTCAACTCGCTCGTCGCCGCGTCACGTTCGCCGAGTCTGGCGCGGGCTAGCCAGATACAGATATGCAAGTAATCCTGGCCAGCAGTTGATTTCGAATCCGTAAGTTTCATAGTAGACGCTTTGCGAAAATCCGTGAGCGCACTGTTCCAGTCGCGTTTTTCGTAGTGGACAAGACCGCGATTGTGATAAATGCCTAAATTCTTCGGATTCAGTTCGATGGCTGTGTTGTAATCGACGAGCGCATTGTCAAGGTCGCCTTTCAATCGCTCGACGTTACCACGACCGTTGTAGCCACGTGCGTCTTTCGGATCCAATGCAATGACTCTGTTATAATCAACGATTGCACCATCTAAATCGCCATTGATCCCCTTGGTTGAACCACAGGTAATACAAGCGTTTATATTCTTGGGATCCAATTCGATGGCTCTGTCGCAATCGACTATTGCACCGTTCAAATCGCCGATGACCCACTTAGCAGAACTACGGTTCACGTAAGCGAGCACATACTTCGGATCCAATTCAATGGCCTTGTCATAATCGGCAATTGCGCCGCCCAGATCGCCTTTGGCCCGCTTGGCGAAGCCACGATTGTAGTAGGCGTGTGCATCTCTGGGAAACAACTCGATAGTTTTATTGGAAATTGCAATCACACGGTTTGGATCGGCTGGGGTGTGTGACGCCTTCCACAAGGTGAAAGCGACAAGGATAACGAATAGGGCTACCACCGTGGCGAACACAGTCCGGATGAGTCTCGCTTTACTTGGAGCACCAGTTTTTAGATTGGGTGCTTCTGCAGACGGAGTCTCTGGAGGTACGAAGTCGGCTGAGAGAGGGGTTGCCTCGTTATTGTCCTGCAAAACCTGACGAGCGCGATCGATGTCGGCGTCCTGCACTTGCAGATGAATTTCGGTGAGGATGCTCCCGTAACCGATTGAGGCGCTATTCTCACCGGCGATGAACGCCGGGATGCCCGCCGCCTCGAGCAGGGATTTATCCATCTCGGCCTTCACCACATCCACGTATTTCCGGAGCGTGGTCATGTTCGGGTGCGGACATGAGTATAAGCGCAGATTTGTGCAAGGAGCGATAGGGAAAAGTGGTGGCGACGAACAACGACACACGACAGAGACCCTTCGACAAGCTCAGGGTGACGAATTGGGGAATCGGGCGAAAGCGGGAGCGCTGGCAGACGGGGGCAACAGGCGGGACGCCTGTTCAACGAGGAATTCGGCAGGAGGGGAACGGGCGAGACGCCCGTTTTACGAGTGCGAAGCGTCGCGGGTATAATCCCGCCATGTATCGTAAAATGATAAAATTGCTGGACATGGTGGTGCGGGAGGCCTATAGTCCGAGCGGTTCTTTGACAATGGGATTCACCTTCGCAAAAGCTGTGGCGGACAAAGAAAGGACGTAGTTTGTCAGGGGAAGGGCGACCTCAAAAACACGCGATTCTGCGAAACGAACCCAAATTGGAAGCGCTGATATTGCAGTGTATCCTCCATGTATGCAAAGAGTTAGGACGCCCAAATGGATTATTACATTTGGGTTCGTTTTTCGGAAATCACCGCTTTTCGGCGGGTCGGGGACGAGGCCTACGACGGCTTCTATCGATTGCTCTGCCGGACTACGGAGTGATGTCGAACCGGTAGAAGCCCCGGGGGAGCAGGGCGCCGCCGAGGTTGGTCACGGTGAGGAGACTGCCGCCGCTGGTGATGGAGCCGCCTTGATTGATCCAGTTGGTGGGGGTCATGGCGCTGCTGAATTGCAGTTGATAGATCTCGCTGGCGACGGAGGGGACGGAGAGTACGGCGTTCGTGCCTGTCAATTGGATGGCGGAAATTTGATTGGCGGGCGGGTTGAGTGGAACCGTCAGTTTGAATACGGTGCCGACGTTGTTCGTCCCGCCGATCATGGCTGTGCCGTAGAAACTGCCGTCACTGCCCTGCACCAGTCCGTTTTGCGGTTGGTGGCCGTCGGTGGCGGAGTTGCCCAGTGAGTACAAACTGGTGTACACGCCGCCGGGACTAATCCGAAATATGGTGCCGTTATGGTTGGCGCCGCCGGTGATGGTTGTGCCGTAGAAATTGCCGTCGCTGCCTTGCGCTAGGCCGGCTCCAGGAAAACTGCCGTCGCTGGGAAAACCGACAAAGGAGTAGAGATTTGTGTAGCTACCGCCGGGGCTGATCCGGAATACGATGCCGAGGTTGTTGGTCCCGCCGTCATGCGTTGTGCCATAGAAATTGCCGTCGCTGCCCTGCACGAGTGCGGCAGTTGGTTCCGCACCGTCGTTGGGAGAGCCGACGAAGGAGTGCAGATTCGTTTCGCTGCCGCCGGGAGTGATGCGAAAGACGTTGCCGAAGCCGTTGGTCCCGCCGGCGATGGTGGTGCCGTAGAAATTGCCGTCGCTGCCCTGCACGAGCGCGGCTTCGGGATGAGAACCATCGTTGGGGAAGCCGGCAAAGACATACAGGGTGGTGTAACTGCCGCTGGAACTGATCCGAAACACGGTACCAACGCCGTTCGACCCGCCGTAATAGGTCGTGCCGTAGAAATTGCCGTCGTTGGCCAGCACGAGCCCGGCGAACGGGCCTTGCCCATCGTTGGGGGAGCCGACAAAGGAGTAGAGATTCGTGAAGCTGCCGCCGGGGCTGATCCGAAAGATGGTGCCGTTGTTATTGGTACCGCTGCTGAAGGTTGTGCCGTAGAGGTTGCTGTCGCCACCCTGCGCCAGCCCATTAGCGAAGGCCGCGCTGGCGCCGGTGAACGTATGAAGAATTGTTTCGCTGCCGCCAGGAGTAACCCGAAACACGGTGCCATCGTTGTTCGTGCCGCCGTGATAAGTGGTGCCGTAGAAATTGCCGTCGCGGCCCTGCACGAGCCCGGCAAAAGGCTGGGTGCCATCGTTGGGGAAGCTGCCGAAGGTGTAGAGATTCGTCTCTGTCTGTGCGTCGGCATCAAGCGCGTGGCTCGCCAAAGCCAACAGGATTACCGCAACTATCCGGCGACATGTTTTTGCCCTCGCCAACCCGACGTGAATCGGTGTCTGCATGCCCAACGCTCCTCTCCCACCCGTTGTGTGGCTGCGATCAGTACACAAGCGGCCCTCGCCATTTACCACGGCGAGTCTGGCATTTTGGGGAAGCCAAGTCGAGCACTTATTGGGCGGCTATTTCTTGTCGGGCTGCGAGATGGATTTATTGATGCCGTCGAAGAGGCCGCCGATGGCGTCGCCGGCGCCCTTGAGAGCCTGACCCGCCTGGTCGGTGACATTGCCCAGGTCCTTTTTGAGGTCGTCGGTCTTGATACCGAGGTCGGGCAAGGGAACATTACCCGCGATGGTGAGGAGGACAAGGCGGGTGATGTCGGTGGAGTCGCTGATGTTCTTGTAAGTGCGGTGAAGGTTCAGGGTGAGAGTGCGTTCGATGGGCTTGGCGTGGCTGTAGTCCTTGATGGTGACGGTACCGACCTGAATGCGCAACTGGTCCACCTGATACTTTGCAGAAGATTTGGAGTCACCCCCGGAGACGACGCCTTTGAGCTTCATCGCATTGGAATCGCCTTTGGCGGTCTTAACAATCACGAGCTGCTTGATATTGATGAGCATGTCATTGATGTGCGGCGCGCCGCTGAGCATCGAGCGGAGGCGGTAGTCGATGTAGAGCTCGGGCATGTCGACGAACATTTTTTCCTGATACTCCGGCGGATTCATCAGCGTGAGATCGCGGACGTCCAATTTACTGGAGAAGAGGCGAACATCGACGGAGCCGATCTTCAGAGGGAAACCCGTGATTTTTTTGGCGCCGATCTCGACGGAGACGCGAGCGATGAAATTGAGAGAAAGGAAAAGAACCACCAGAAGGACGATCAGTCCGGCAGGAACCATCCAGAGGAGCTTTTTCATACTCCAGTGTTAGCGCGTTTTGCCTGCGCAATCAAGCCGCTGGTTCGGTGGAAACGAGAGGCCTGCGCCACCGGAGCCGATGGCGCAGACCTGCAAGCTTTACAAGATCGAACTCTACTGGCAGTTCGGAGACTGCCGGATACGATAGAAGGCCCCCGGTTTGTTGGTGCCCCCGAGCGTATCGGTTTGTGTAATGATTCCACCGGTGCCGGGGGTGAAGCCCGTAACGGGTATCCAAATCGAATTGGTCGAGTAATTCCCCGTTATGCGTTCCACGCGGTAGAGCAGGTTCGTATTGTTTTCCGTCAGGTAGCTGACGTTGACGTTGTTGTTGGAAACCGCGACACCGGTCATGCGCATCTCCGGGCCAACGTAGAAGTAGTGTTGGCCGGGGTAGTTGCTCAGGTTGAGGTACGGCGCCCAACTGTTGGTGGTCTTGCCGGGGCCCAACAAGCAGTAGTTCGGATCATTGGTGCCGAAGGAACCAAGTATCTGGGTCGACATTTGCAACCCCATGCCGTTATTGCCGACCATCGCACAAATGGCAATCGTGCCCGTCGGGTTGCCGAGGGCGGCCAGCGGGATGGCGAATTCAACGCCGCTGGTGACGGCCAGCGCTTGGGCAGCGTTGCCTCCCGGCACGCCCGCGGCGTTGGTGTAGCAGCCAAAGCTGCTGTTACCTTTGTCGACGCCATTCGTGTTGCTGTTATTGACGGTGGCCTGGATGAGGAATGGATTGGTGCCGCCAGTGAGCGTGCCATTGGTGGAGCCGGTCCTGCCCAGGAAATAACCATTGGTGGCGATGCCGCTCGCATTGGTTCCACCGGGCCATAACTGAGCGTAGTTAAAGGAACTTGTGGTTGTTGAGCAACTCACGTTCATGTAGTAGTTGGGTGCGAAGCCTGGATCAAATGTGAGGCCGGGACCGGGGCCGACGGTTCCGATATTATTCGTGGGCCCCAACCAGTTCAACACCGACCGGCCCGCTTGTACATCAAAGCTGTTGGGGTTCACGTTCGTAAGGGTGTTTTCTCCGCCGGGACCAGTCATGAAGAAAACGTGTATCCGGTTTCCGTTGGCCTGGATATTTCCCGCGAGTAACAGGAACAGCACATTATCCTTGACCAGCCCGTACGCCGCATCGAGTTCGGAGCCGGCAGTATCATTGATAAAGTTGGTGGTGGTATTCTTGCCAAAGCTAGTGGAGAGCAACTGCACGGCAACCGGACAGCCGTAGCCTGAGTCCACCGTACCATCGATGACAATGCCACTCAAGGGAGGCAAAATAATGCCGTTTTGGCTAATGCTCACCGAAGCCGTCGCGAACTGCCCGACGATGGTCAATGTCCCCGTCCTTGCGTTGATCGAGGTATTCGAGCTGACAGAGTAGGTGACGGTGCCATTGCCCACGCCGCTTCCGCCCGACGTAATCACGATCCACGGCACACTGCTCGTCGCGTTCCAAGAACAGCCACCCGAATCGACCACGGTCATATTACTCGCGCCACCGCTACTACCGAATGTAGCGCTAGGCCCGAATGGAGTGCTGCTGGGACTGAGCTGGAAGGCGTTGCAGGGTGGGACCGCAAGTGTGAAGGTATGCGCCCCCGGAAGCGTGGTAAAGTCGACCGCACTTGCGTCGCCGAAGCTGCCCTGGCATTCCGAAGGACCGCCATTGATGGGAGCAAGTACCTGATTGTACATACTGGCATACTGATCATCCGTGATGAATGCACAGACGGTAACCTGCCCGGTTGGACTGCCGAGGTCCGACAGGGGGATGGCCAGTTCAACACCGGTCCTGACATTTTGGGGGTTGAAAGGCGCGCCATTTGCTTCACAACCGTTAAGATCCATTTGGACGCCATTGGTGTTGCTGTTATTAAGGGCAGCTTGAACGCCAGTAGTAGCGTTCACCAAGATATTGTTCGGGGGGGTGTTACTCGGGTTGACCGCGCCCAGGAAGATACCCGGGCAAAAGGAGCAAACCTGTTCGTAGTTCACGTTAAATTTCGGGCCTGCGCCGACGGGGCCAACGGTCACGCCAATCCAATAATTTGCTGCGAAACCGGTATCGAAGGTCAACCCGGGGTCGCCGTTCTGCTGGCTGCCCCCGTTAACTCCCATGTTGTTCATGTGACCAAAATCAACGGCCCCGCTGTAATTGGTCCCCAAGGTGTGGTCGCCGCCTGGGCCCGTCATAAAAAAGATATTAAGCTTGTCGAAAGGATTGCCGGTCGAGTCAGTCCCGCCTGTATCCAGGTTTCCGGCGATAACGAGGTAGAGTACGCCGTTGGAAATGACTCCGTAAGCCGCATCGAGTTCCGATCCATTGGCGGCGTCAAAATTCGTCTCGGTGTTTTTGAATGTCGATGTGCCGAGTTGCTGGCTGACGATTGGGGATCCGTAATCTGCGTCTGCCACGCCGTCAATGGTGAAGCCCTTTACTACGGTGGTACAACAAGCGAGCATCAGAGCGATAGAAACCGACCACTTCATTGTCTTCATGGAACCGTCCCTCTCTGTTCCGCGTTTCGATTAAGCTCACTAAAACCAAGAAGCTGGCGAACTAACCTCGCGTCCAAAGTAGCAGAATTGGGGCCGCAAATCAAGAGGATGGTACCCTTAAATGGGGACCAGAGTATTGACAATTTCGGCCATCGCATGGTCGGAAGGTATCGAAAACAAGCCGGGCGATCCCGACCAAGGGACCGCTCAACTCATCAAGGCGTGAATGTCCCGCAGCGTTTTCAGCAACGCCTTCACATCGCCGAGGGGCAGCTGATTCGCGGCATCGCTGCGAGCGCGATCGGGGCGGGGATGCGTTTCAAGGAAGATCCCGTCACAGCCCGCGGCCACAGCAGAGCGTGCAAGCACGAGCGCCATGCGGCGGTCACCGCCGGTGATTTTGCCGCTAGGGCCACCGCCCGGCATTTGGACGCTATGCGTGGCGTCGAAGACGACCGGCCAACCGAATTCACGGAGCAACGGCAGCGAACGCATGTCGGCGACCAGATTGTTATAGCCGAAGGACGAACCGCGCTCGGTGAGCAGGATTTTGCGTCCGCCGACCGCTGTGATTTTCGCGATCACGTTCCGCATGTCCCAAGGCGCGAGGAATTGTCCCTTCTTCACGTTGACGCAGCGCTTCGTGCGCGCGGCCGCCTGGATCAAATCGGTTTGGCGGCAGAGGAACGCGGGGATTTGGAGCACATCCGCAACTTCGGCCACCGGCTGGCAGTGCGCGATCTCATGCACATCCGTCAGGATGGGCAGCCCAAACTGGCGCTTCACCTTCTTCAGGATGGCGAGTCCGCGTTTCAAGCCGGGGCCGCGGAAGCTGTCACGCGCGGTGCGGTTGGCCTTGTCGTAACTGGCCTTGAAGATGAGAGGAAGGTCGAGGTCGCTGCAAATATCAGCCAATGCATGTGCGGTCTGGAGCACCATCTTCTCATTCTCGATGACGCATGGCCCGGCGATGACGAAGAGTGGGGCGTGCTTGCCACCGAGGGTGAGGTTATGGATGCGAATGGTTTTCATGATGTTGCCGCGGCGATTTTTCTGGCCGCACCGAACAGCCGCAGTTTAGCAGAAGAATTATTCGTAGCAAGTGTTCACCGTGCCGGAGATTTGCGGGCGAAAGGGAAGGTCGCGACAGTGACGCGAGCGGTTGTTATTTCCGAAATATTCAAAGTCAGGCCCGCTGTTCCCGAGGCCATGAGGTTGGTGACCGCCTGTCGATGGAACAAACCGAGCGCATGACCCAGCTCGTGGGCGGTGACGCGCGGTAGCGGGGTTTCAATGCCCCCGGGTACTGGTTCCAGCTGCGCGGTGTCCTGGACGAAAAGGGCGTCAAGATTTTGGAACACGCCATTCGCCGCCAGCAAATGGATGTAATAGATGTGAATGAGATTGTTGGTCAATGAAACGGCGGGCCGGAGTCGTTGCACGGAAGCGAGAGAGATTCGATCTCCCTCCAGCAGTGTGGGGGAAGCATCGCCGGCTTCTTCTTCGACTACGGATTCGATCTCGAAATTGATTCTGGCGGGGGCCCAAATCTGATTGACTCGTGAAAAGATGCGTTGCACGTCCTGTGGAGACAGACGACAGTTTGCGGCATCGAGAGCTTGCGACCGTAAAAGGTGCACCCGAACTGGTACGAACCAGTACCCATCATATGCTGGCTCATGCCCGTGATAGAGGATTGCCGCGATGGCAACAAGCAGGACCAGTGCTATTGACCACAGGATTTTCCGTCCCCCGACGCGCCGGGTGTTCACGGTGTTTTTTGTTTCAGGGCCGCCTCGATAAAGCCGCGGAAGAGCGGATGGGCCTTGTTGGGCTTCGAGAGGAATTCGGGATGAAATTGGCAGGCGATGAACCATGGATGATCGCGCAGTTCAATCAATTCGACGAGATCGTATTTGGTATACCGGCCGGCGACAATCAAGCCGGCTTTCATGAGTTGATCGCGATAGCCGTTGTTAAATTCATAGCGATGGCGGTGCCGCTCGGATATCTCCTCGGCTCCGTACAGTTCCCGCGACTTGGTGCCGGCCACAAGCTTGCACGGTTGCGCGCCGAGCCGCATCGTGCCGCCTTTCACGTCCACGCCTTTCTGTTCCTCCAGCAGGCAAATGACAGGGTGGGGAGACTTCTGGTCAAATTCCGTGGAATTGGCGCCGCTGAGGCCGCAGACATTGCGCGCAAATTCAATGACGGCGATCTGCATGCCGAGACATAGGCCGAGAT
>Ga0206960_1062_pt1 | contig 28950 bp, 26 predicted proteins | sample Alteio_BWOrgHeat_29_FD_153255 | JGI IMG/M metagenome (GOLD analysis project Ga0206960, IMG submission 153255) | Enriched cells from forest soil in Barre Woods Harvard Forest LTER site, Petersham, Massachusetts, United States -... | ecosystem: Environmental > Terrestrial > Soil > Temperate forest >... | reverse complement strand
AAAAACGACAACAAAGAAAAATAATGAATAGTTTTTTTGATTAATTTTATGCATATTTAAGTCATTTATAGTAAATTAGTCTCCAGTCTTTATCACAACTATCCGTTGGCGCAACATTTAATTCTATTTTTTTCTAGGCAATCGCGATAAGCACTTAATACATTAAACACATTGAAAACATAGTATATTATGAAAATTAGCCGATAAAATTACTACAAGTAATCATTCCATGTTTACACCAATATTAGATATGATATTGATAAGAGATTGAAAATAAATTTGGAATCTCTCTTATGAAAAATAATGAATTTGTGAAAACAGGCACAATCGCAGTCATTTTAGCCCTGAGCACTTCGTTCTTTTTACCTGTTATAGCGATGCAAAATGAGGATGAGGACTGGGAGTTGGCGCAAGCAATCGCTTTGTCTTTAGAGGGAATTTCACACAATCCAACAACTCAAAACACGACTCCGCGCGTTCCAGAAGAACAGGATCAAAGACTTCCAAAAAACCCCTTTGCTGATTTAAGAACCAATTTAACACCATTGATGCGAGCAATCCTCAATGAGAATTTTCCTCTTGCGATGGCGTCTATCGATCCAAAAACAATTAATAGTCAAGAAGACTTTGGATGCACCGCACTTCATTTTGCCGCTGAAAGTGAAGAAACTGATTTAGTGGTGGCGCTACTTCAAGCCGGCGCCGATGAAACCCTCTGTGATTTCGATGGACGGTCGGCAGTCGATGCTGCTCGTGATGCGCAAATAGAGAATGGTGTGGCTAATCAAGAAATCATAGAAGTACTTTCTTCATGGCAGACCACTCGAGAAGCCGGTGGAAAACGCAAAAGGTCACACGCCGAATCTGCTCCCCTCCCAACAACCAATGGAGCCTATGCTGAAGGCAGCGACAGTCCTTTCATTATACTCCTAAAAACAATGTTTAACACTCGAGATTTATACGCTGATGTCGTCAGTGAGGCACAGTTTCAAAGCGCTGGCACTTTACTCTACGCCGCAAGCTTAGCTCGCGCAGAATTATTGCATGATCTGGAACGTGAATTTGCTAGAATTCATGACGAGAAAAGAGCCCAGGAAAAACGGCTGGCCAAAGAGCAAAGAAAAGCGCAGCGCTCGCTCAGACGTGCCCAAAAACGAGCGAGGTCAAATACAAATATAAGTAATGGCACAGATCTTCAATTGGATTTCGACGAAAATACCGCCGAGATTATTAGTTCCGGTATGGACAGCCTAAACAATATGTGGGCGGATGACGATCAGCCATAAAAGGTCAGCGACTAAAAAACGCGAAATAAGATATCGTCATTCCTTTTCCTGACAAAGATTTCGATATCTTTTTTCAGAATCAGCTAAACGTGAGAATGTTTGCGCTAATCGTATAGCTTGCCCTATTTCCAAAGCAACTGATTTTCCAAAATTGCCCCAATCCTCGCCGCTTAAATCTCTTCCTTTAGAAAAAATGATAAATAAACCCATGACTATTTTCTGCGAAACAATAGGAATGAGTAACATGGAATGAGTTGCCATATGCTCAATTAATCTTAATGGTGCACTTTCTTCAAGAGAGGGAGAAGGAATACAAAGGGTAGATTCGGCAAACATAAAACGCTTAAGAAACGACTCATTTTTTAAATAGTGAAGCTAATATTTTTTGGAGAGGATTTCCAAAACCCACTTGGGTTTCAAGCTGCATTTTTCTCGCGTCATCGAAAAGATAGATTGCTCCACTAGACAGGCCTGCAGCATCCAAACATTGGTGAAGACCTTCATTGATAGCGACACTGATATCTTGATCTTGGACAACCGCATTTGCTAAGGCGACTGTTACTGAGAGCGCCGCCCCTTGTAGCGAACAACGCTGTAGTAAATGCGTGTTAATGCGTGCTTGACGTTCAAGCTGCCTGATTTGACGGTGAACATATTGGTCACGCATTTGCTGTGGATCGCCCGTTTTTAACTCTCCAGAAACTAGTGCAGCGGATTTCGATCGCAAAATACTTTTTATTAAGTCGCCCAGAGCGATGAAATCAGCAGTGCGTACCACAAGATCACTGGCACCGAAACTTTTGGCAAGTTGACGGTCTTCTTCCTCAAGATAATTGGAGCTAATCAGAATGATGGGGACTTCCACTAAAGAAGAATCGTTCCGTACTAAGCGACAGAAATTAAAACCATCAATCTCCGGCATTAAAACATCGCTAATGATGAGTTCTGGTCTGCGTTCTCTCGCCTTTTCCAGGCCATCTAAGGCATTTTGTGCTGTATCAACTTTAAAGCCTTGGTGTTCCAACGCAATGCGACACAACTTAAGCTGAATAGCATTATCGTCGACAGCTAAAATTCGAAAATGGTCATCATCATGTTTGTATCTCGCTCTGCCTTGTAAGTAACTCCTAATGGCTTGTAAAAGTTCAAATGGGTCAATTGGTTTTACCAAGAGGCAATCGAAACTCGATAGCAGCGCGTTTGCTTCCTCGTCTCGGGAAACGAATCCCGTTAAAGCAATAACTGGAACATTTGCCCCTTTAGGCAATGCGCGAATCTTCTTGAGAATATTTAATCCATTCATATCCGGCAAAAGAAGATCAGTGAGCACCAAATCAGGAGTACTTGCCTCAAACATTTGCAGTGCAGATTTACCGTCACTTGCTTGCAAGACATGGTATCCCTCACTCTTTAAAGCCAATCCCAACATTTTGCGAGTAATGAGATTATCTTCAATAGTTAAGATGGTGGCGGTCATAATGTTCCCTTGGAAGCTAAGTAACCGCGAACGACAGCAGGCAAAGTATCGGGATCGATAGGTTTAGTTATATATCCATCGCAGCCAGCAGCTCGCGCCTTCTCTTCATCGCCCTTCATTGCATAAGCAGTCAATGCAATAATGATAGTTCCGACAGTAAGGGTATTCGCCTTCAAGCGCCTGGTGAGCTCTAAACCATCGATTCCCGGCAATTGTATATCCATAAGAATCAATTGTGGCGTGAATGTTTCAAGTACTTTTATCGCATCTTCAGCGTCGTCTGCAGTGCGAACCGAATATCCCTCGCCAGCCAGCAAAACGCGTGCTAATTTTAGATTTATAGGATTATCATCGACAATGAGAATGCTTTCATGAGCCATTGGAGCTCCCGTTAGTTTGAGTAATTTTACTGACGGCGGAAAGATAAGGACGAAGCTCCTCAATCAGCTTAGTTGAATCGCCTGCTCCTTTTTGCAAGATCGCGCGCGTACATTGTTGTAACCATTGACGATCTACACCACTTAAATCTTTTACTGTCCAAACAATTACTGGGATAGCTGACGCTCCAGGAATTTTTCGCACTCTACTGAGAAATTCAAAACCACTCATCTCGGGCATGGCAATATCAAGAATAATGAGAGGGGGGAGCTTTTGCGCGATTGCATGAAGAGCTTCCACCCCACTTTTTATTGTCACTGCCTGATAGCCAATACCTTTCACCATGAGGTCGGCTAGCTTGAGAGTGGAGACATCGTTATCGATGATCATAAGTGGGCCAAGCGATGAATCTGCTGAAAGCTTGCTAGAAAGTTGACCTTCTTCTTCTCCTAGAAGCACCTTGCATGGCGTTTTTTTGCTCCCCTCTCTTTGTTGAACAACCGGCGCTACAGCTGTCTTCAAATCAGAAACAGTCTGATTCTCTTTTAAGATAGAAGTAGTAGCATGCATGTGCCTCGGCAAAATGACAGAAAAGGTTGAGCCATATCCCTTCGTGCTTTTGACGGTGACACTCCCTCCTTGCGCTTCAACGAGACGTTTGGTCAACGCAAGACCTAAACCAGTACCCGCATATCTTTTAGCAGTCCCAGCATCAAGCTGCTGAAATTCTGCGAAAAGACGAGGCATATCCTCAATATCGATGCCAATGCCAGTATCCTGCACGTCAATGCGAAAAAAATCCGCATTTTCAGGGGCAATTCGTATAATTATTTTTCCGCCCTCAGGGGTAAATTTAATAGCATTAGAAAAATAGTTATAAAGAACTTGCTTGAGCTTTCCAGAATCCAAAGTTACTTTGGCGGGCTCAAGCGAAATAATAGTCTTAACTTCTAATTTCTTTTCGGCGATAAGGCCACGCAATATGTCGGTTAGTTCTCCCAAAAGCTTTTCGAGAACTATTTCTTCCGGATGAAATTCTATTTTTCCAGATTCAACTTTCGCCAAGTCAAGAATATCGTTTATCAGCTGTAGAAGATGACGTGAACTCGTCAGGATATCGCCTAAATATTCTTTTTGATCGGGTGAAACCGGTCCAACTTTTTCTTTATGCATCAAAGCAGCAAAACCAATTATTGCATTAAGTGGTGTGCGCAGTTCATGAGACATATTCGCTAGAAATTCACTTTTAAGCCGATTTGCTTCCCGCATAGCCTGCTCAAGTTTTTTTCGCTCAGTTATGTCTCGTATGGCACTTGAGACGAGCATTCCATCCTCGGTTTCTAGTGGACTTAAGCTAATCTCAATGGGAAATTCAGTGCCATCCTGACGTAATCCGTAAAGCTCAAGCCCTGAGCCCATCGAACGAGTTTTAGGATCGATAAAAAATCCGTTTCGATGAGCGGGATGTTGTGTACGAAATCGTTTGGGCATAAGCTCTTCAACTAATTGTCCAAGTAATTTCTCACGCGTGTAGCCAAATAACTTTTCAGTCTGCGCGTTAATTAAGACTATTTTTCCCTCATTGTTAACAATCACCATGGCATCGGGTGCCGACTCTAAAAGACCACGGAACTTTGTTTCATTTTTTTTACGGATGGTGATATCGCGAATTGCACTGCAAACTAGTAATCCTTCTTCAGTTTTCAAGGGACTCAAACTAATCTCAATAGGAAATTCGGTGCCATCTTTGCGCAAGCCATAAAGCTCAAGTCCGGAGCCCATCGAACGCACTTTTGGTTCTTGAAAATAGCCAATTCTGTGCTGGGGATGCTTATTGCGAAAACGAAGAGGTACTAGAATTTCGACTGCTTGGCCCACAAGCTCTGTACGCGCATAACCAAAAAGTTTTTCGGTTTGAGAATTAACAACAATAATATGACCGTCAGCGTCTACAATAACCATCGCGTCCGGAGCAGCTTCCGTAAATCCTTGCAATTGAGCGCCAACTTTCTGAACTGTAGAATTTTCCTTATTTGGAGCCATAATTTTTATCTCAGCTGGAATGCTTAGCTCAAGGTTATTTAATAAATATTAGCTTCGGTTAAGACATACGCAATTATATTTACCACTAGCATTTAAAAGCAACTGTTTTTTATAAATAAAACATAGTTTCTCAGGATTCAAAAAAAGTCCCCACCTTTCCTTCCTAAGCACGTCAAATCCAGCAAAAAAGCAAGGCGATCATTTACCTTGCCGGTCGCTTGCACCTACGGGTTAAATAAATTTTAACAAAAAGATTTAGATGAGGTTAAGGCTTGCACCGCAAACAAGGTGAAAGAACATCAGCAGACCTTGTTTGGCACGTGCTTATCATCTACTTAATGCAAGAATTTCACTCAGCAATTTGTACACCGCCGACTTAGAAATAAATGGCCAGCAAAATGGCCCAGCATATACTTCTTGCACAAATTGCCTGAATGCTTGTGTTGGCTGCATACCGCTTGCAATTAAACGCGTCACCCACAAAATACCAATTTCCCGCAATTTGTTCTCAATGAACACTTTATGATCATGAATAGTCCTTCGGTCAGCAAAAGCAAACTCATTTGTCGTGAAATGGAGCGCGAATATGAATTTAAAAAGTGTCTTATGGTCAAAACGTTTAGCGGCGAAATCCACGAATTTTTCTATATGAGGACTTCTTAACGTGCTCAGAGCAAGAAGCATCACAGCGTATTTCTCGGCTCTTGGATCTTTTTCCAGACCGGGTGGCATTATCTCATAAAGATCTTGCGCTAATCCCCAAGCTCCCTCAGCAGTCAATTTATTTTCAAGCATTTTTTTTAGCCGCAAACGATCAATCCTGTCTGGCTCAGTGCCTTGGCGATACTCACCCCTCAGAAAATCGTCGCTATCCGTCTCTAGATGCCGCAGCGTTCCTCGTACTGGAACAATCGGGGTATCACTCGGCTCATTTTGATCATTTTCAGCGACATAGCTAAAGCTCAGCCATGAGGGGTCTACCTTTTTCCAATTACGCCGATGATTTTTCCCTGCATGTACGTTTACTACCCCCAAGCAACAGACGAGGCCAATTACCAAAGACGGTGTTAAAAACTGCATTTGTTCTCCCTATTTGACATGATGTAAGGTTAGAGCGAACTCATTCCTTGCCAGTAATCTGTCCGAGTGTATAGGAGAATCAAAACGCTTTTTTCATCATTGTTGATTATAGAATGATTCGAGCTTTGAGCAATTAAGCTAAACTATTTTTTCGTCGGACATCCACAGCGCACGATTAAGCAATGGTATAGACAAGATTTATTGAGATTATAGTTATTCCAAAACGCTGTTAATTTATGGACAAGCTATATGTTAGCCAATATTTCACGAGCGGCATTGCTTTTAACCATCTGGCTGTTGGCTACTCCTTCCCATGCTGTCTATGCACGTCAACTCAAAATGGCTGTCTGCTGCCTCTCTGGATTTGTTGCACACGATAAATACACCTTTGATAAGCGGCTGAGACGTCAGGCAAAGTGGTATGAAAGCCGATCACAACCTGCGAGTGACGAATGTCGTCTAATCGTAGAAGATGCGCAAAGGCGCTTAGGTATTGCTCGACACAACTATGCGCCCGTCAGAAATTACCAAATGAGTGGTGATACCCAGGCCTTTTATTTGGACGGAACAATTTTCCTCGATGAAAAGCAATGGCGCACTTGGAACATGGGCGAAAAAAGATTAATAAGTCTGCACGAAGCCGCTCATTATAAAAACGATGATGATTCTTTTGTGCAGACGCGTTTGAATCAACTTAAGCATTTCATGCAGCTTCAGGGTCCCTTTTCGATAGTATGTGAACATGAAGCAGATAGACTGGCTCTTGAAGCGGCTGGCTGCAAAAGCTGTATTGAAGAATTTTCTGACTCTAAAGGTCAGAGTGTGAGCAAGCACGGCTATTTTTCTCGCCAGGAGTGCTTGGACTATGCCGCCCAAGTCACTACTTTTTGTCCGGAACATCAAATTGCTGAATCAGAGACCGAATAATTATGTCGCGAATTTCACTCATGGGCGGCATAGGCAATCCAAGTTCGTTTAATTGCTCAGCTAAATTGGTAACACCCTTGCCAACCAAACCGCAAGGAAGCATATAACGCAGAAAGCGTTGATAATCGTTATTGATATTTAAGGCAAAACCATGTTGCGAAACACCACCTTTCACCCCAACGCCAATGGCCACTAATTTACGCCACTTGTCGTTGGGTTCAGCAATCCAAATTCCGGTGAAGCCCGGCAAAAGCTGAGCCCTTTGCACACCCAACTCATGACATGCTCTCAGTAATGCTGTCTCTAAATTGCGCAGATAGCCCAGCAAGTTATAAGCATGATCAGACAAAGGATCGGGTAGTTTCTCTAGACGTAAAAGCGGATAGCCCACCAATTGGCCTGGACCGTGAAAAGTAATATCACCGCCACGATCGGTCTCAACTAAATCAATGCCTTGTTCTTGCAAAACATCCGCAGTGACCAATAAATGAGTTGGACCATTTTTTCTGGTGATAGTAATAGTAGCGCGGTGCTCAAGCAGCAATAATTTTTCAACTGCTTCGTGATTTGCTCGGATATTATCGGCTTCTCGGCGCATAATATTCATAGCGTCGAGATAAGGCAGCTCGGTGCCTAAAAATTCAGCCTGAAAGCGAGATACGATCCCCCTTTGTAAAAAGGGGGCGGGGGGATTTCTTCGAGCCTTTAAGTCATTTTCCTCATACCCTCTCCCCAATTTGGGGAGAGGATCAAGGTGAGGGGCTTCCTCATCGACCCTCACCCTACCTTCTCCCAGAGGGAGAGGGATATTTGGTAAAGGCCTTTTAGGGAGAAGCACTTGACAAAAAACCTCAACTTAATGCCATTGGGTCTAACCATGAATCGCACGATCAGTCGCAACTAAAGCCGCTTCCCAAATAGCTTCATAAAGCGTCGGATGAGCATGCATCGTATTGGCAATAGCATCGATGGTCGCTTCCATTTGCATTGCAAAAGCAGGCTCAGCCAGCAAGTCAGTGGCCTCTGGACCAACAATATGTACTCCTAAAATCTCGCCATACTGCACATCAGTCACAAATTTCACAAAGCCACGCTTTTTGCCCAAAATAGCTGCCTTGCCGTTTCTCATAAAATCAAAACGACTAATTTTTACTTTATAACCACGTTTTTCCGCTTCTACAGCAGTAAGCCCACACCAAGCGACCGGTGGATCAGAATACACACAGGACGGAATATGATCGTAATTAATAGCCGCAGGATTTTTACCCGCCATATGATTAGCCGCTAAAACACCTTCTGCAGAACTCACATGAGCAAGCCAGGGCGTATTAATACAGTCACCAATAGCATAGATATTAGGCTGCGCGGTCTGCATAAACTGATTGACCTCCACATAGCCGCGCTCAGTCTTGGCCTGCGTGGACTCCAAACCAATATTCGCAGTCAAAGGCGCGCGCCCTATTGCCACCAACACGTAATCACTTTCAACAGTTGTCGATTTTTTCGCCGCATCAACATAGGTGCACTTTGCCAAAGAACCTTTCACTTTAATATCGGAAACGCTCACCTGTGTGTAAATTTGGACGCCCTGTTTTTCAAGTTGTAATGCAAGCTCTTTTGAGCAATCTGCGTCGGCAGTATCCAAAATTTTCGGCAACATTTCCAGCACCGTGACTTTGGTACCAAAACGAGCAAAGAGCGACGCAAATTCAATACCGATGACACCACCACCAATAATGGTCAACGATTTCGGTATTTCTGGAAGCTCTAAAATTTGATCAGAACTTAAAACGCGCTCGCTAAAAGGAGCAAAGGGCAAAGCGCGAGGCGCTGAACCAACGGCCAACATAATCTTTTTGGCTTTGAGCTCAACATTCTCCGTGCCTGTTCTCGTGACCACAACAGTATTTGGTCCCTTCAAAGCACCAAAGCCATTAAAGACTTCAACATTGCGCGACTTCATTAAATGCTGAACACCACCTGCATTTGATGAAACTATTTTATTTTTATATTTTTGAACTTGCGCCCAATCAACTTTAACATCTTTAACCAAAATGCCTATTTGATCGGCTTCTTTTATTTCGGTAAAAACATCGGCAGCATGAAGCAAAGCTTTGGTAGGAATGCAACCGCGGTGCAAACAAGTGCCACCAAGCTTAGGATCTTTTTCTACTAACGCAGTCTTAAGCCCTAAAGAAGAAGCGCGTGCAGCAGCAACATAGCCACCAGGACCTGCGCCAATAACCACTAAGTCATAGTCTTGAGTCATGATCCATGCTCCCTGAAAAAAGTGCTCACACTGCAAAAAGGAAGAAGGTGCCTATAGCTGCACGAAAGGTGAAATTATTTTAACTTAATTTCTTTAAACTCTACGTGCTTACGAGCTTTCGGGTCATATTTTTTGAGCAATAGTTTTTCAGGATTATTGCGATGATTAATAGAGGTCACATAGAAATAGCCAGTACCAGCTGTGGACTCTAATTTAACCTTGATATCTTTATTTTTCTTTGCCATTTTAATAATTTCCTGTTGGATATGGTGGGCCCGGAGGGAATCGAACCTTCAACCTTCGGATTAAGAGTCCGCGGCTCTGCCAATTGAGCTACAAGCCCTAAACATAACGCTCATGGAGCTTGCAAAAAAACTCACCTGCTGTCAATAGCTGTTTTCGCGGCAAGGTCTTGACCAAATGATTCATTTATCGCACCTTATGGGCATATTTCAGGTCCGCTGGCCGCAAAACCTTAAGGTAAGCGGCGGATGACTATTTTAAGGATAAAGTAATGAAACATGGTTTATTAGCCCAGAAAATGGGTATGATGCAACTGTTTATCGACGATGGCGTATGCATTCCGGTAACAGTTTTGAAAGTAGGCGCTAACACTGTAGTACAGAAAAAGACTGTTGCTACCGACGGCTACTGTGCTCTTCAATTAGGTTTTGGAGACATCAGAGAAAAATTGCTCACCAAACCTCAGCTCGGTCACTTTGAAAAAAATAAAGTAGCACCAACCCGTTTTCTTCGCGAATTCGTGGTGAGCCCAGAGCATATGGATTCCATTGAAGCTGGTCAGCAACTTACTATTAAGGATTTGATCTCCTTAGAAGCCGTGGAAAAACCTGGCGTAAGCGTTGATATTTCTGGCATAAGCAAAGGAAAAGGCTTTGCTGGTGTAATGAAGCGTCATAATTTCAGTGGTTTTAGAAGAACTCACGGAACTCACGAATCATTTCGTGGTGGTGGTTCTATTGGTTGCCGTGAAAGACCTGGTAAAGTTTTTAAAGGTCAGAAAATGGCTGGTCACATGGGAGTTGACCGAGTTACCGTACAAAATTTGCGTGTTGTGCGCGTTTTGGAAGATGAACTCGTTATCTGCGTTCGTGGTGCAGTACCTGGTCCAAAAAATGGCCTCGTGGAAATTCGCTTATCGACACGTAAACCAACTGCAGTACCTGGACTCACCATTCAAGAAGGCGAAACAAGTAAGAATCCTCTAAAAGCTTCCAAGAAGGCAGCTCCAAAGAAATAATTCTTAAGCATATCCGTAATACATTTAAAAAAGTGGTCACTTCAACATGTGGCCACTTTTTTTGTTATAGTACTAACAACCTAGGAGAACTCTATGGCTGATACAGTCGATGATCTAAGCATTAACTATGAAGAAGACGGCAAGCTTATTGTTAAGGAGCTTAAGAAAGAAGTGCTTACTAAGGGCGCATGGGCGACCGTCATGTTTCTTTATCAAACGCTGGATAAAAAAACCGACATCTTTGGCAAGAAACTTATAAGCATAAGGCGCTACCAAAAAAGTGATGGTCAATATCGTCCAAAATCAAAATTCAACATCTCATCCATGGAACAAGCCAAGAAGATTTGTGAAATTATTCATGACTGGGAATCAGATTTAGAGTAATGAATGGCGCCGCAAGACGGCTGAAAACCGGCGCCCAGAAAATGCTGGCGTATTTACACGTTTTAAGTTAAAAATCACAGGTTCCCGGCCTCCGCCGGGATATGACATATTCGGAAGCAGTTTTCCGCTTAAAATATTACTATTTTTTCGACAGCTTACGCCCTGAATGTTGGAGCAATTTTCTGGCTGGATAAATATTTTTGAATCAAATAAAGAGATGAACAATGTTTATAAAAGCGCGTTGTGCTGAACCTGAAAGTGAATTTCTGCGATTTGCCCATTGAGGACATGATTATCTTCAAAATAGAAGATTTACGACGGTTTATTTACAAGAATTATCGGCCTGGCAGCCCGAGCCTCTTGCTGCAGCATCATAGTATAAACTAAGTCTCATTTGGCTGCGAGCAAGGAGGCTTGCAGCAACTAGCTGAAAGCTTCTCACACCCCGGCTTTTGGGGCACGAAAAGCTAAGTGAAGAGCTGTGTATCTTCTCATGCTATAACACTGGAGCAAGGAAAAACACCAACAGGATTTTCGTCTTATGGTTGGTACAAGTTAAATGTATTAGTGGCATCGTCAACGAAATAAACCCCACTAGAAGAAGTAATCAAGCCAAACAACGCGCCGGCTCCCGTTCCGCCTGAGCTATCTACTGACTTGATGGCGACTTGGCTGCCGGCTAACTGATCGATTTCAACTAAATTGCCGTCACTGCCATTGGCTGCGATTAAGTTCCTGCTTGGTGCTATGGTCAATCCAAGTGGGTCATTCAAGCCATTGCCGCTAATAATAGTAGTACCACTGCCGATCGAACTTGAGGCCGTAGCTGCATTGGCAATTGAGGCGATACGATTGCTTAGGCTGTCAGCAACATAGAGGTTACCATTCCTCGAATCGAATGCCAAACCAGTCACTCCAATCACCAAAGCCGACGCGTCTGTTTTTTGGGGAAATCCTGAAGCAATGACTGTGATCGCACTCACCACAGGCGTTCCACCAGACATGGAGAGATCAACTCGCACAACAGTTCCGTTATTAACCACGCTGCCATTGGCTGCCACTGTACCATTGAGCACATTGCTTACAAATAATGAAGCCGTGCTCCCGTTATCTCGAGCGGTCATGTCCCAAGGACCATTGATATTGGGATCAACAATTGTCTGCACTACGCTACCTGAGCTATCAAGCACAATTAAACATCCAGCTCCTGCAGTCGCCGAAGTGCCATCGGTGGTAGGCAAACTTCCCACTACAACAAAACCGCTCTGTAGAGCAACCAATGCAGTAGTCAGTCCAATTCCTCCCGGACAGACAACCGTTTTTGGAATCTGAGCAAAGAGCGAAACGGTCCCGCTAGGCGAGATCTGAACGATGGTGGAGCCAGTTCCTTGCAAATTCGCGCTATTATTAAAATTGCTAACCAAATAATTGCCTGCGGTCAATGTTCCACTACTTGCAGGAATGAGAGCTACCCCGTACGGATTCACATCGCCATTCTCCGGAACAGTTGACGCTATGGTGTTCACCTTTGTGAGAGTATTTAAAAAGGGTATAGCGGGTGGTGACTTACTGCTGCATCCTGTAGTAGCCACGAGGCTCCAGAGTGCCGTAAGCAAAAGGCTCAGATGCAACAAGTTACCCTTATTTCTCATCTCTTTCTCCTACACATAAGACATATGTGTAGTAGCATAAGCGCGCTCTCGCATTTTTCGCAAATTATTGGCTGCTAAATTTTTAAGAGAAAAAGCTGCCCTTCTCAAAAAGGCCCTATAACAGCAATAAGCATCAGAAGTTAAGCTGTAGTTAATGCTTCAAAGATAGGGAAAAATTGAGAACTAAAGTGGCTCCGCAAGACGGACTCGAACCGCCGACCCGGTGATTAACAGTCACCTGCTCTACCAACTGAGCTATTGCGGACCATTTGGTATATGTGCTCCTTTAAAGCAAAACTGATTAACAAAGTCAATCTGCTTGCTGCAAAAAAATTGCTCTCTTTAGATTTTACTTATAAGTTCAGGCACTAAAGTAAAAGCATCACCAACTAACCCATAGTCCGCAACTTTAAAAATTGGCGCATCTGGATCTTTATTAATAGCAACTATGGTCTTGGATTTTTTCATACCTGCTACATGCTGAATGGCACCCGAAATACCAATAGCAATATAAAGCTTGGGAGCCACCACCTTACCGGTTTGGCCAACTTGCCAGTCATTGGGCACCCAATTAGCATCGCACACTGCTCTACTTGCACCAATAGCCGCGTTAAGTTTATCTGCTAATGGTTCAATCAGCTGTTTGAATCCTTCTGGCCCTTTAAGACCTCGCCCACCCGAAATTACCACCGAGGCATCCGCCAAAGATGGTCGTTCAGATTTTACTGCCTCCAAAGATACAAATTGCACTTTGGAAGGAGCAACTTGCATGGATAGCTTTTCCACGCTGCCTTTCTTATTATCTGCAGCTGGGGCAAATTCGGTCGCTCTTACGGTCACCACTTTAATTGGCGTTTTGAGCTCTACCGTGCCCACAATATCACCCGCCCACATAGGACGCTTAAAGGTGCTTTCATTGACCACTTCTTGAATATCAGATGCCATGGCAGCTTCTAAGCGCGCTGCGACCCGAGGCATGCAATCCTTGCCTGCCGCCGTTGCTCCTGCCCACACATAAGCAGCCTTCAATTCCTTAGCAACATCGCCAATGACCTGAGCATAGCTGTCGGCCAGTCGAGCTGCTAAATTTTCGCTCTCAACCACAACTACTTTATCGACGTAGTGAGCAAAATCCTGATCCGCTCCACTCACACTTTTTCCCATCACCAGGCCAATACAAGTACCAGGAATTTTCTGCGCAGCGGCAACTGCACACTTAGTTGCTTTATTTATCACTGCGCCATCGAGCTCAGCTACAATAAGATGTACGGTCATAATAAACTCCTCAAATAACCTTTGCTTCGTTACGCAATTTATCAACTAGGGTTGCCACATCAGGAAGCATCTGACCTGCTTTTCTGCCCGCAGGCCACTCAAGCTTTGTAAGCACCAAACCCTGACTAATTTCCGCACCTAAGTCCTCATTCTTCTCAAGAACTGGCTTGGTTTTGGCTTTCATAATTCCGGGCAATGAGGGATAGCGTGGCTCATTAAGACGCAAATCCGAAGTAATCACACAAGGTAGCGAGGTTTCCAGGGTTTCCAAGCCACCATCAGTCTCACGCACGACCCGCGCTTTGCCGTCTTGAATAGTGACCGTATGAGCCTGCGTCACCTGTGCCCAGCCTAATTTTTCCGCTAACATCGCAGCAATTTGAGCAGCATCATCATCTATGGATTGCTTGCCTTTGAGCACCAGATCAAATGGCGGCTGCTCTTCTTTTATCACTTTTTGTAAAAGCGAGGAAATCATGCCGCTATCGAGTATTCTTTCAGTCTTGAGTAAAATCCCTCGATCAGCACCCATGGCCATTGCGCTTCTTAAGGTAGGCAGCGATGCTTGACCAACACTAACGACGACCACTTCACCGCCATGTTTTTCTTTGAGTCGCAGCGCTTCTTCCACGGCAATTTCATCGAAAGGATTGGTAATCATGTTGACCCCTTCAAGATCGACATTCGTCCCATCCGGCAATATTTTTAGTTTTGCTTCATAGTCGGTGACGCGCTTAACTACTACAAGAATTTTCATTAAAACACCTGCTCAAAGAAGAAAGGCTCATATTTTTACAAATTTTTTTAACGCTGACAATCGAGGGCAACTTGATCATGCCATGACCATCGCTCAGGAACTATTCGCTGAGTAACCATCTCAATGCAATCTTCTACGGGACACACTAACTGACACAAATTACAGCCCACACATTCGTGCTCGTCAACCCAAGGTACTCGATTGGCAAGAACCGAAGTCTTATGCTCATTTATTTCCTCCGGTATATTTTCATGACCCGCTTTTTGAGCTTCTTCCTTGGTCATCCCTGGCATATAAATACACTGATGCGACCCATCCAGACAAGCGACATAGCATAATTTACACCCGATGCATTTATCGGCATTAATTTTAGCGACGACACGGTGGTTTAAATCTAAATCGCCCCATTCAACATATTGCGGCAGTGCTTTGCCTATGAGATCGCTTAAACCGGTCATATTCATGTCGCGTAAATAATTATCAAGACCAGCACAGAGATCTTCAATAATTCTAAAGCCGTAATGCATCACTGCAGTACACACTTGCACATTGCTTGCGCCTAATGCTAAAAATTCCGCCGCATCTCGCCAACTGGAGACACCGCCAATGCCGGAAATTGGAACCCGAATAGCACCGTTTTTAGCAAGTTGCGAAACCATATGCAGCGCAATTGGTTTGACGGCAGGCCCACAATAGCCGCCATTGGTAGACGCATCTCCTACACCAGGATTTGGCGTAAAAGTGTTGAGATCAACGCTTACAATACTTTTTATAGTATTAATGCAGGAAAGGGCATGAGCGCCACCAGCCACCGCTGCTCGTCCTGGCTCTAAAATATCGCCAATATTAGGCGTGAGCTTAACAATAACCGGGACCTTGGCATATTCGACGGCCCACGACGTGATTTCTTTCAGTACTTCTGGCTCTTGACCCACCGCCGAGCCCATGCCCCGCTCACACATACCGTGGGGGCAGCCAAAATTAAGTTCAAGACCATCGGCACCCGCGTCCTGAGATCGAGCAATGATATCACGCCATTCTTCTTTGCTCTCTACCATTAGAGATACAATCACCGCATGCTTGGGAAAGCGCTTTTTAGTCTCACTAATCTCGCGTAAATTGACATCCAGAGGACGATCGGTAATGAGCTCAATATTATTCAAACCCATCATACGTCGACCCTGAAAGTCGACCGACCCAAAACGACTAGAGACATTGCGTATGGGCTTACCCAAAGTCTTCCAAACTGCACCGCCCCAACCCTGCTCAAAGGCACGCATTATTTGGCCACCAGTATTAGTCGGTGGTGCGGAGGCAAGCCAAAAAGGATTTGGACTTTTAATCCCGCAAAAATCACTACTTAAATCAGGCACTGGCTACCTCTGCATCATTTTTTTGGCTGACCAAATATTCATGGATACTCAATGCAGCAATTTTTCCTTCCTGCACCGCATTCACAACCTCTTTGCCGCCGCTGCAACAATCCCCCCCGCTCCACACCCGTAAATTTGAAGTCCGACCTGTCTGCTCATCAATAATGACTCGCCCCATACTATCAAGATTAACCCCAAGAGCCTCTGCTAAGTCGATAATTTTTTGCTGCCCAATGGCCAATGCCACCAAGTCCGTCTGAGTTTTGTAACTTTTCTGCTCACTGCTATCAAAAACCGTTATGTGCATATTTTCATTTTGGTCACGCACCAGCTCTTTGAGTTGCTCATGTTCTCTAAATACGACGCCACTTTTTCTTGCTGCATCGATTTCATGTGCATAGCCAGACATATCTTTTTCTGCCCGATGATAGAGCATCGTTACGTGTTCAACACCAAGCAATTTGAGTTCATGAGCAATATCAATCGCCGTGTTACCACCACCAATCACATGAGCAATTTTCACCGCACTTAAATCAAAATGCGCGTCATTTTTGATCTGCTCAATCAATGCTGTGGCCCCATAAACCCCTGGTCCAGACAAATCATCGATGTTCAACAACTTATCTTCACCCAAGCCAACGCCAAGAAAGAGAGCATCATATTCCTTAACTAAGCTACCCACTGAGTTTGCGGAAATTTCATTATTAAGGCGCAGTTCAATGCCGAGCTCCGACAACCACTCAATTTCTTTTATCGCATCTTTTTTTTGTAATTTGTAAGGAGCAATGCCCAGGGAATTTAAACCACCAGGAACCGCCTTTTTCTCAAAAATCGTCACTCCATGACCTAAAAGCGCCAATTCAGCGGCCGCTGACCAAGAAACCGGCCCCGACCCAATAAGCGCTACTTTTTTTCCAGAAGGCGGCCTTTTGTTGGGCAAAAGCGCTAAAAAACCAAACCGTTCCTCAGCAACTTCGACTGCAAATCGTTGCAAGCGACCAATTTGAATTGGCGCATTGTCTGAATGATTGTAAACGCAAGCACCAACACACAATACTTCAGTTGGACACACTCTGGCGCATGAGTAACCAAGCTTATTGGAGGCTAAAATAGTAACCGCCGCCCCTTTTATATCGTCGTTCGCAATCTGGCGTATAAATTGAGGAATATTAATTTCCGTAGGGCAGTGAGTGATGCACGGCGCGTCATGACAAAAAAGACAACGACTACTTTCTGCGCGCGCAGCTGTCTTTGAATAGAGAGGTTTTTTATCATGAATTTTTTCTTCAAGCACAGAGTCACCAAAAGATTATGCACAACTATTTTGTGTCATCTCTACAGCAAACCCTTTACAAGCATTTAGAATTTCTTTACAAACTAAGCCAACACACTGTGGGGCTATAGCTCAGCTGGGAGAGCGCTTGGATGGCATTCAAGAGGCCAGCGGTTCGATCCCGCTTAGCTCCACCATGTGTTTACTCATAAGTTAGCCAACTCTGGTCATCAATAACAAAAGACCTTCAGCTTTACCGTTCTCGTCCTTGAGAGGCACTCTTGTAGTCTGCACCGTTATAGGGCCTCCCTCAAGCCGCTGTAAAACGGCCTCAACATTATGCTGACCCTTGCCACTTTTCATTATTTCTTGATCTATTTGGTCAATTTTTCGGGCTTGGTCTTCTCTGACTAAATCCTGCGCCTTTTTTCCAACCAAATCTTGCGATTTTCTGTTAAACAACCTGCCTACAGACTTACCGCATGCAAGATATTTCCCATGGGTGTCCTTAATTATGAAGGCAACCGGCAAAATACCGACAAACTCCTGAACTTTTGTGTCTTCTAATAATTTCAATAATCTTGACATAGCGACCTCAATGGACACGTATTACGCACCCATCTAGATCTTAATAACCGCTGTCGACCAAAACAACGTGAGCTTTATAAAGGCTCCGTGCGCAAAACTTTATAGCTCAGCTCGGCAAAACACTTAATGGTCCAATATCTATATCCAGAGTCTTCCTCATAAGTGGAATAGCTTCTTTCACAATCGTCCACGAAAGCGATGGTTAATTCTGCTACATCTTCCATCCTTTGCACAAACCTATTAACGGTAAGACGAAGAGCTGCACGGGCATTTTCTGTAGTTTCAGCCAGATATTGCTCGCCTGCATAGAGCTTGCCAAAAGGTGGAGAATAGGCTGAGGCGCGCATGATCTTTTTATTGATATAATTTGGAACAACCGCCCACGAACTCAGCGCAAAAAGACATCCAAAGGCACATAAAAGCAAGCTTTTCTTCATAGCTAATTCCTCCTCAAGGCCTTAAAGAATATGTCTTCGAGGGCGCATTTGGCGAATTAAACACCCGGCTTGTCGCCCCAGAGCACTTTATGCAGCTGAATTTGCTGTCTAAAAGGCAAATGATCAGCTAAGATCCATTCCGCGAGCTGCGCACGGTCCATGCCAGAAGCTTCAGCCGACAGCAAGACTGGCACCCGACTAAACAGATCATACTTTTGACATATTTCTTTAGCAAACTGATAATCTGCATTATCACAAATGACAAACTTGATTTCACAGCCAGGCCATAGCAGGGCCAAATTAGCCCAACAATTACGACGATGCTGTTTGGATCCAGGGGTTTTTATATCAAGAATTACCTTAACCCGTCTATCAATATTTTTAATGCTTAATGCGCCAGAGGTTTCAATTAAGACCGTAAAGCCTTTATCACATAATTGAGTCATGAGCTCTATACTGCCTTTTTGCAACAAAGGCTCGCCACCGGTAAGCTCGACTAGCGGCGTATTAAAGGCTTCTATGCGCTCAATGAGCTCAGCTACTGAGAAAGCTTGCCCTCCCGAAAAGGCACTGGCGGTATCGCAATAAGTACAGCGCAAATGGCACGCAGTGGTGCGAATAAAAACGCACGGCAAACCTGCATAGGTACTTTCACCTTGCAAAGAACGGTAAATCTCTGAAATCAGCAGGTCGTCTTTGCTTAATTTAGCTTCTTTTAAGGGACGCACACGCTCAAACGCAGTCTGCTCAATAAGTTCTTTCGTTAACATGTGCTTATCAAAAACCCCAAGCTACCAGGCGTGCAGGTCTTTAATCTCCTTAATTATGGTGTCATCCGACAAAAGAAAATGGTCTTCAAGAGGTGGAGAATAGGGAACCGGCGTATCTAAGGAGCCCAATACTTTGACGGGTCCGTCCAAAAAAGAGAATAACGATGCGCCTATTTTAGCGGCAATTGATTCTAAAATAGAACCGGTACCGCTGTCCTCACCCACGAGTAAGACTTTTCCAGTGCGTTTTACCGTAGCCGAAATGGCCTCAATATCAAGGGGGCATAAGGTACGCAAATCCAAGACCTCACATTCAATGCCTTCTTCTTTGGCCACTTTTTCAGCACAATTGAACGCTCGATGTACATAGGCGCCATAGCTTATTATGGAAATGTGGCTGCCTAGACGTCTGAGCGCCGCCTTGCCAATCTCAATGGGCTGCAAAGAGCTTGCTAACTCTTGCTTGATGTCTACGGCGCGATATAAACCAATATGCTCATAATAAAGCACGGGATTTTCATCAGCGACAGCTGCCAACATGAGCCCAATGGCATCGTGAGGAGTGGAAGGGGCGACAATTTTGAGGCCAAAAGAGCGATAAAACCAGGGGCTGGTATCTTGAGAATGATAAGGCCCGGCCCGTCTTAAGCCTCCCCAGGGCATACGCAAAACCATCGGCACTTTTTGACCAGTCCGATAGTACATCTTGGCAGCATTATTGACTAGTTGATTGAATCCAGACGCCACAAAATCATTAAATTGCATTTCACCAATTGGCCTCAAACCTTCCAAAGCCATGCCCACACAAGCGCCAATAATGGCGTTTTCTGCGATAGGTGTGTTAAAAATGCGCGACTCGAATTCTTTAAGCAAAGGCTTAAGCACCATAAAGGCATTGCCATAGGGTGCACCCACGTCTTCTCCAAGCAGATAGCAATTAGGGTTAGAACGCAGAACTTCTGCCAAAGCACGCCAAATTGCCTCAAGATAAGTGATACCTTGAGCTGAAAAAGCTGGGGCGGGCTCAATCACGGACTCTCTGGCACCAGGGGAGAATGATATCTTTTCGCTCGGGGAAAAAACGGCAACGCTTTTTTGACTTGGTTCTGGCCACGGACGCGCTTTTATGGCTTCTACCGCGCGCTCACATCGTTGCAAAAGCTCTTTTTTCAGACTTTCAATATCATCCGTTGTACAAACTTTTTCCTCTATTAATTGCTCCCCATAGCTTTTGAGCGGATCCCGATGAGCCCAGTGCTGATATTTCGCCTTGTCAATGTAGCCACCCGTAGAAGGCACCGGCAACTCAAAGGAAAACGCAGGGTCGTGACCAAGATAAAGCATGTCATCGTGATGTGCATGACCACACATCCGCATTGAGATAAGCTCAAGCAGCACAGGTCCTAATCCTTCTCTCGCTCGTTGAGCTCCCCAGGCAAAAGCCGCCGCTATTGCCTCTGGATCAGTGCCATCAAGACTCAAATGCATCATGCCGTAACCGACGGCTTTATCGGCAAAAAGACGTGCATTTGATTGCTGGGTTACGGGTGTTGAGAGCGCGGTTTGGTTATTTTCAACGCAAAAAATCATCGGCAATTTATTCACGGCCGCAAAATTAATGGCCTCATGCCACTCACCAAGTGAGGATCCGCCATCACCAATAAAACTTAAAGCCACGCGCTGTTCATTTTTAAGTTTGAAGGCAAAAGCTGCGCCTGCAGCATTACACGTTGCAATAGCTAAGGGCGCAGCGGCAAAAAGTACACCTCGCTCAGATGCGCCATAATGCAAATCTTTGCCAAAGCTGGGCGCCCCATCTTTGCCAGCCTGGGCGTTAATTACCATTTCAATGTCATCGTCAGTGAAGGCTAAGGCTAATCCCAAATCTCTAATCAGTGGCGCCACCACATCACCCTGCCATTTTCCCTCTTGGAAAAAATGCGCCCCATGATGAAGACGTATCGAAGCTGCGTAAATCGCTTCCTGCATGAGCGAGCGAAAACCTTTGCCTTGAAATGCTTTGTTTTGATATTTGATATCACCAGACATGAATAAACGCTTAAGCGTGCTATCGACAGCACGGGTAAGATACATGCCCTTTAAAATGCGCAATTTTTCCGCCGAACTGAGGGACTTTTTGACTTGTGCTCGATAAAAAAAACCGTTTACTCCCGCAACTATTTTGGCGAGTTCATGTTTTTGGCGTTCCGACGCGTTTACAAAGGGGCTGAGCTCCGGCATGAGCTCTAAGACAGGAAAAAGATTGGCAATATTTTTATTGATAAGTGCGGCAAAGTCTAATTCTGCTAAGGCAGGAAATTCGGCAGCTAAATGCTCAGGCCAAATCTCTTGCAAATGCCCGCAAAGGTGCGGATTTTGTTCAGCCATAAAGGCTTGAAATAAAGATCTGAGCGAAGCTGATTTTATGTGCATAGTCACTCTCCGGCGCTACTAAATACGAGTTAGCCCGCTTTTTCAATCGAGAGTTGTTTTGGGCGGCCTTTGTTCTTAAAATAACACGGTCTTAGACCTTTTTGGAGAGTTCATGAAAATAGCTATGCTTGGACTAGGAAAAATGGGCCTTAATATGGCTACCAGGCTTTTACGAGCTGGCCATGAAATAGTGGGGCATGATTTAAACCAAGAAGCACTGAAAAAAATAAAAATTTTAGGCGGATCCGAAGCAGCTACCCTACAAGATCTTGCTCAGCAATTGCAAAGTCCACGCATTGCGTGGCTTATGCTTCCTGCCGGCACCCCCACCGATGAGGCCATTGAATCACTCAGTCATATTTTTGAAGATGGCGACATTATCATTGACGGTGGAAACACCTTTTACAAAGATGATCTTCGTCACAGCGCTCTACTTAAACAAAAAGGCATACATCACATTGATGTCGGGACCAGCGGTGGTGTGTGGGGGCTTGAGCGAGGCTACTGCATGATGATAGGCGGAGAAAAAGCGGCTGTTGATTTTTGTGACCCCATATTCAAAGCCCTGGCGCCTGGAAAAGCGACCGCAGATCCTACGCCTGGGCGAGAACAAATGGTCGGTACCTGCGAAGAAGGCTATTTGCATTGCGGGCCCTCTGGAGCTGGTCACTTTGTCAAAATGGTGCACAATGGCATTGAATATGCGGTGATGCAGTCCTACGCGGAAGGCTTAGACATTCTCAAAACCGTCAACGCACCAGAAATCCCGGAGCAGCGAAGATATGACCTTAATCTTGCTGATATTACCGAGCTCTGGCGTCGTGGCAGTATTTTGGGTTCATTTTTGCTAGATATGATGGCTATGGGGCTGCATAAGAGTCCTGACTTAAAAGAATTTTCCGGATTTGTGCAAGATTCAGGCGAAGGACGCTGGACTGTGCAAGCGGCGCTTGAACAAGCCTCACCAGCAGAAGTACTTTCGGCCTCTCTTTATGTGCGTTTTAGGTCTCGCCAAGAACACACTTTCGCAGAAAAAGTTTTGTCCATGACCCGTTTTCAGTTTGGCGGCCATTTAGAAGGACTTGAACCTTCGGCACTAAAGACTCAGGAGTAATATGACGCTTGCAGAAAAAGATCGAGTTGCTGATGATTGCGTTATGGTTATCTGTGGCGCGGCCGGCGATTTAACAAGGCGCCTGCTCCTTCCCTCACTGTGCAATTTGGGAGCGGCCGGTCTTTTGTCTGACAAATTTACCGTCGTCGGTTTTGCGCACAAAGATTTTACCACGGAGAGCTTTCGCGACTATTTCATAGAGGATGTAAAAGAATTTGTTAAAGACGAAAAGGCCAAGAAATATGGTTTTGAATTAGCTCAACGAACGGCCTATTTGTCGGGGGAATTTAACGACCCTGCGGTTTATCAAAAGCTTAAAGAATTACTTGAAAGCTTGGCCACAGAAAAAGGCACGAGTCGCAACTGCATTTTTTACCTGGCCACACCACCACGCTTTTTCTGCGAGATTGTTGAAAATCTTGGTTTAGCAGAACTGACCACCGAGCAAGCCGGGCAGTGGCGACGCGTAATTATTGAAAAACCTTTTGGTCATGACTTGGCATCAGCAAAAAAGCTTAATCAAGATATCAGCAAATTTCTCAAAGAGGACCAAATTTACCGAATTGATCATTATTTGGGCAAAGAAACGGTGCAAAATATTATTGCTTTTCGCTTTGCCAACGGAATCTTTGAGCCCATTTGGAACCGTCGCTACATCGATCACGTGCAGATAACGGTAGCTGAAAGCTTGGGCGTTGAGACACGGGGTAATTATTATGAGACCTCGGGTGCAGCCCGCGATATGGTACCCAATCATCTCATGCAATTGTTAAGTCTCACGGCAATGGAGCCTCCAATTTCTTTATCTGCAGATGCCGTCCGAGACGAAAAATCCAAGCTACTACGCGCCATTGAAATAGGCAGTCATGAAGAAATCCTCTCACGCAGTGTCAGAGGCCAATATGGAGCTGGATTCATCGACAATAAAAGCGTGCCCGCCTATCGCGCTGAGCCGAGTGTGGATCCTCATTCTATGATTGAGACTTTTGTAGCAATGAAACTCAACATAGATAATTGGCGTTGGGCTGGAGTGCCATTTTATGTACGTACAGGTAAAAGAATGGAAGAAAGGTCAACAGAGATAGCCATTCAATTTAGATCCGCGCCATCAATATTGTTTAAAAACACGCCAACACATTTGGCCCCAAACCAGCTCATTCTACATGTGCAGCCAAACGAAGGTATAACCCTTAATATCGGAGCTAAGGTACCAGGCCCTATCGTTAAATTGGGTGAAATTAGCATGACGATGAATTACAAAGACTATTTTGGTGCTTCCTTAGGAACGGGCTATGAAACCTTGCTTTATGACTGCATGAATGGTGATGGCACACTATTTCAGCGAGCGGACATGGTGGAGCTTGGATGGGAGCTCATACAACCAATGCTTGATGTGTGGCAAGCGTTGCCTGCACGCAGCTTTCCTAATTATGCCGCCGGCAGCTGGGGACCAAAAGAATCCGATGACCTATTAAAGCGTGATGGCAGAAAATGGCGCAAAGGATAGCTTGCTTATGAACACAAAAGACAATGTACGCGTTTATGCAACTATAAATGAACTGGCCCAGGCTGCAGCTCAAGATTTTTTTCATAGCTCTCAAAAAGCAATAGCAGACCACGGATTTTTTAGCGTGGCACTCTCGGGCGGCAGCACCCCAAAAAGCCTGTTTGATGAGTTGGCAGCTCATTATAGCGACACCATAGAATGGAACAAAGTAGTCTTTTTTTGGGGAGACGAGCGTTATGTTCCTTATGCCGACGAAAAGAGTAACTATCATACTGCGCGCAAATATTTGCTTTCCCGAGTTCCAGTTGCCGAAAAAAACATATTTCCCTTGCCCACCAATTTTGCCGATCCATCAGAAGCAGCCCTTTCTTATCAGAAATCTGTGCGTAATTTTTTCCACAACAACAAATCAGCAAGCATTGACCTTTTTTATCTGGGAATGGGCAGCGATGGTCATACAGCCTCATTATTTTCTGACAGCCCAATTGTTCAACAATGCGCTAAAGGCTCTGAAGATACCCAACAATTGATCACTGCTCACTATGTGCAAAAAATGAATCAATGGCGTTTAAGTGCCACTCCATCCTTTATCAGAGCGGCGCAAGCCATAGTTCTGCTTATTTCAGGAGAGGACAAAGCTCAAACTCTTCTCAAAGTGCTTGAAGGCAGCTATCAGCCGACCAGCTTACCCGTACAGCTCATAACCCATCTCAATAATCACTGCGTATTTTTACTTGATAAAGCAGCTGCCGCAGGTCTTACACGATAAAAATTTGAGCGAATAGCTTTCTGACGGCCACCAAACCAAATCTCACCTAATTCATGTCCAAAAATATTTTTATTCTTGCATTAGATTCTTTTTGTTGAACAATTGATCCGCCAAAAGCGACTTTTTAACATGAAAACACAAAGACTTATTTTTTGTCTGGTCATGATGTTGCTTCCGCACTTGGTGCTCTCTTCGGGATGTAGCTTGCATCAACAGGTGAAAAACACCAAAAAAGAAGCCCCTCAACGAGCGATTTTAGGTGAAGGTGATGTCATCGAAGTCAGAGTCTTTGATGAACCAGATCTATCCGGTAAACATAAAATTGGCTCCATGGGAGAAATACGCCTTCCGCTTATTGGCACCATAAAAGTAAGCGGGGCAACCCCTGAAGAGGCTGCTTCAAGAATTAGCATTGCATACCGGGAAAGCTATCTTAAACTTGCTGAAGTTTCTATTTTCGTTGAAAGCTTTAACTCTCGAAAAGTCTTTGTGCTTGGACAAGTGGGCACCCCTGGACCTTATCTCTTTGAAGAAAACATGACTGTTATAGGTGCTGTGGCGCGGGCAGGGGGAACGAAGCCTGAAGCTGCTCCAAATTCGACCGTTATCACCAGAGATATAGGGGACGGCGAGCAAACCAGAATCAAAGCCAAAGTTGCCGACATTGGTCGCGGTGAGGAAAAAGATATTCATCTGCTGCCTGGCGATATCATATTTGTTCCAGAAAGCATGTTTTAAAAATACCTACCTACTTTAAGGTGAGCAATGAGCAATATGTGGGAAGCCCCAGCTAAACAAGAGCCGCGCATCGCATCAAAATGGTTTACTAATTCAAGCACGACGGAACTCATGCGTTATTGGGATGCCATCGTCAAACGCTGGCAAATTGTGGTTGCCATAGTAGCCACCATGCTCTTGCTCTCAGTGGTTTACACGCTCAGCGCTACCAAACTTTATCGATCAATATCTACCATCGTCATAACCCCTTATACTCCCCGTATTTTAACCAACGTGCAAGACTTCATGCCCGAAAGTAGCGCCCGTGCGGATATGGCATTTTTGCAAACTGAATACCAAATTTTAGAAAGCAAGGCCGTGGCAAAACGGGCCGCAGAAAAGCTGAATCTGCGACAAGATGACAAACATAATGGTCTAGATAGTATAAGCGACCCGAAAAAAAGGGAGCTCGCAAGAGAGAAGACCGACTGGGCTGCGATGGTCATGAGCAAAAGAAAGGTGACTCCAGATCGTCGATCTTACAAAGTAGAAATTGAAGTCATTGATGCCGATCCGAAGTTTGCTGCCGCGCTCGCTAACGCCATATCTGCAAGCTACATGGAACTTAATATAGAAAAGCGCGGAAATGGCGCCAAAGAAGCAGCCGGCTGGTTAGCATCTCAACATGACGAGCTTCGAGATAAGGTGGATGCTTCACAAACGGCTCTCTATGCCTTTATGGCCGACAACGAAATCGCCAACGCGAGCTTGCCAAATCAAAAAGAAGAAATCAAAAATCGACTTTTACAGTTCAACACTAAACTTGCTGAAACTCAGGCCAAAGCCATTTCTAATCAGGTCGAGGCTGAAGAATTGAAACGCATATTCAAACAACCCGCTCTCATCGACTCTTTGCCCGGCATTCAAAATCATCGAGTCATTGGTGATCTTAAAAACCGTTTAATGGAGGCTAAGGCCAAATTTTCTGACCTCAGCGGCAAATATCTTCCTGCTCACCCCGCCATGAAAAGTATTAGTGATCAAAAAGAATCTATCGAAAAAGCGCTAAAAAGTGAGCTTTCAGCCGCAATTAGACAAATAGAACGCGAAACGCAATCACTGCAACGAACTCAAGATGGGCTTATCAGCGCTATCAATGTTGAGAAAAAACATGAAGCTGTTTTGAATAGACTCTCTTTGGATTACGACCGCCTTAAGCGTGAGTCAGATACAAATGAACAACTCTACAACATGGTTACCAGCCGAATGAAAGAAATTAATCTCGCCGGTATGGTGCAAATTAATAATATTCAAGTGCTCGGCCAAGCTGAAGTACCCGATGTTCGCTTTCGCCCAAGCTGGAGCAAAAATTTACTCATTGCTCTGGCACTTGGACTCTTTTTTGGTCTAGGTTATGCTATTTTGGTAGATTTGCTCGACAACACCGTCAAATCCCAAGAAGATGTAGAAAAATATCTTGAACTTCCCTTCTTGGGCTCCATGCCGGTCATTGCTGCTGATCCTTCAGGCAAAAAGCGCCTAAAAGAAAAGCGTGCTTCAGTCGATATTATGCGCGAAAGAGACATGTACACCTTGCAGCACCCTACAAGTATGGCGGCAGAAAATGCACGCGCGGTAAGAACCAACCTTATATTTATGAGTACAGAAAATCCTTCGAAGAGTATGGTTATTACTTCGTCTGTACCAAAGGAAGGAAAGACCACGGCTGTTTCCAACTTGGCAGCAACTATGGCTCAAGCGGGTGCTCGAGTGGTACTTGTAGATGGAGATATGAGAAAGCCTCGCGTTCATACTTCCTTTAAATTTGCAAATGATAAAGGTCTTTCAAGCTATATAATTGGAGAGGATTCCTTAAAAGATATTATAACGCATACCTCTCTACCAAATTTAGACGTCATCACGAGTGGCCCGGTACCACCAAATCCTTCTGAACTATTACATACTCAGCGCTTCAAAGAGTTAATCCAGGAACTCGAAAAACAATACGATCGCGTCATTTTCGATGCCCCTCCAGTCAATTCGGTTACCGACCCAGTTATTCTCGCCAAGCAAGTTGGCGGCGTGTGCATGGTGGTTAAAGCGGGAGGCATTTCCCATTTTGAAGTTCAACGGGCAATCAGTACTCTTCTTGATGCCCGAGTAACTATTTATGGCGTAATCCTTAACGACATGGAGATTCCCAACAATCGGTATAGCTATAGCTACCGATACGGCAGGTACTATGGAAATTATGGCAAGGGGGAGGGTGTTTCAACCGTTGCTGAAGCTTAACCTGGGATATGAGCCATGATTCACCAGCCTACACTCACACCAAAATGGTACGCGCTATCGGTTTACTCGAGACAAGAAAACGCTGCTATTGAGCATGTCAACGCCATGGGCATTGAGCTATTTTTTCCGCAGCAAATAGTACGGCGAGCTTGGAGCGATAGGGTAAAATCGCTCAAAGTGCCGCTCTTTCCCGGTTATCTTTTTGTAAGAGTCGCACTCAATGCGAGCGTACGTATTGAACTGATTAGACGCAAACAAATTTTAGACTTCGTTGGCAAGAAAAAGAACTACCTTGGTGAAGAATTAGCCTATTGCGTACCCGAATATGAAATTGAAAGCGTGAGAAAACTAATTTCCCAAAAAGAAATGGTTGAGCCGCTCTATGGTTTAATTCAAGGCCAATGGGTTGAGGTTATTAGTGGTCCGCTCAAAGGCGTATTTGGCACCATCCATAAACTACCCGATGGAAAGAGGCAAATTTCGGTAAATGTTACCATTTTAGGTCGCAGAGTTTGTGCGGCACTATCCGCTGATGATGTCATTGCTGCGCGATCCGAGGACGTCGCTCTTGCAGCCTAGCTCACCTTGGGCCGATTTAAATGTGATCGAGAGCGATTTAAATTCAATATATGGATAATCGTATTATTCTTTCGCTTACTCGCTAGGCAAGAGCCTTCTTTTACTTCGTAAAAGAGCCGCTTAAAATTTCTCGCTCGATTTCAGGGTTGAATGATGTGCATTTTACGGCAAACTACATTTCTTTGGCCAGGGTCCTCGCTTAATTCGTGCGCTGCGGATGTCCTGTAGAAAAATAGTTTACCTTCAAATGTTGAGAATCGAATCATTCACCCTGAAGAAGAAAAAGAGCGAGTATTCTTCCAATTTAAA
>Ga0206960_1060_pt2 | contig 29183 bp, 32 predicted proteins | sample Alteio_BWOrgHeat_29_FD_153255 | JGI IMG/M metagenome (GOLD analysis project Ga0206960, IMG submission 153255) | Enriched cells from forest soil in Barre Woods Harvard Forest LTER site, Petersham, Massachusetts, United States -... | ecosystem: Environmental > Terrestrial > Soil > Temperate forest >... | reverse complement strand
CGGCTCGGAAGCTCTCGTAGGAGAGCGCTTGTCTGAAGAACAGGAGGGGGCGGTGCAACTCCGTCGCGAGCCACCAATTTTCGTTCCCGTGGTGAAAGAGACATCACACGACTCTGCGAAGGTCGAGTCCCGAGTGCAACTCTCGGCGGGAGCATTTACCCCAAATCCTTTCGGGGCCAATTTCCGTGCAGTCCAGCCTATCAGTCGAGCGAACCCATCCGGGAGTTCGGTTTGTCCGCTCGGCCTGCACGATCTTTTGCCGGCGTAGCAGAAAAGTGATGCACGCGTTTTGTAAACGCACTCAAGCAGGAGCGTTACCTGTCGCCGGCCCCAAATGAAGTGGGCTTGTGGTGTAATCAGCTAGCACTCCTTTCTTGTTTTTTATTTTTGGATTGGCGGAGTCCGCAGGTAATGCTCCCGCCTCCCGACGAATCGGGATCTCGTTTTCAAGACGAGTGCCGCCAGCTTGTATCGGCCTGGACTCCCTGGCTCCATCGCGTGGATTCGCACCACGATCTCTCGCCTTAACAGGGCGGGGGATTACTTGTTATCCCACGATGGAATCAAAATTGGTCTCCCCGGCAGGACTCACACCTGCGACCTCCGAGTTAGAAGCTCGGCATTCTATAATCTGAACTACGGGGAGTCGAATTGGTCGGGCACCTCGGTTCTGCCCCGAGTCTCTTCCCGTTCCAAACGGGACGGATTGCTATCTTCCTCGTGCCCGCGAAACCCGGGTTGACTGGAATTGGTGGAGACAGTGGGAGTTGCACCCACCACAAACTGCTTGCAAGGCAGTTTCGCCGCTACGGCACATGTGTCCCCGAACCGGCACGGCGTGTTGGTGCCGCCCCAACCACATCGAGTTTTGGAGACTCAATTGCGCGAGCTGGCGCACGCTGTACATTTGGAATTGGAGCGCTCGGCGGGAGTCGCACCCGCACCTCCGCGTTGGCAACGCGGCGTTCTGCTGCTGAACTACGAACGCATGAAAATTGTGGGGCCGGAACACAATGCCACCACGTGCGGCACTCGATAACTTACCCTGTGCTCCGGCCCTCGACACAACAAAGAACGAACACCTTCACACCAGCATGACACTGGCGCGGCCACGGGATTTCACGGTGGACGTTTCGGTGTTTCGGGCACACCTCCCACAAAGCCCTTATCGTTGCTATTTGTTGGCGTGGGAAACGTTCACTTCGGCAGGACAGTCTGGCGGCCAAGGGGTCAACCCCTTGACACCTTCGCACCGGGGAGGCTAACCTTATACAAGGTTGCTCCTCAGTGGCCCTCACAAGAGTCCTGTTGCAGTGACCGAACCCGCCGCGCTGCCAGTTGACGCTGGTGGCGCGGCATTTTTTCACCTTAAATCTTCATTTCGGCTTTTATTCCTCTCATTTTTCGTGATTGCGACAACAAAAAACCCTGCCTTCCTTATCGGAAGCAGGGTTCACGGAACATCTGGATGTGACGGTCTACCTGCTTCTCGATCCTCCCATGTCTTTATCGACGCAATGTCCTAATGACACGACGGACCAGGACAGACCACTGCCGGCCAACGAGGTAATAAACGTCCTCGCTGTCGGGCTCTTACGTTGTGGTCTAAGTATTCGCATGTCTGTCCTCAAAACTTGCGCAAGGTAACTTCCCGATTGCCATTCGTCAACAACTTTTTATTCGTAACGTGAAATATTTCGCGTCTTATGATCCCAGTGTCGTGGGTTCAAGTCTCACACCCTACTTTATAGATTTCCACGGGTGTGCGCCGCTCGAACCACGGAGAAAGTCCAGATAGTCAGGCGCTTGTACTCGTTTCCGTTGGCCACGGGCCGTCTCCAAACGCTCGCGGACGCCCAGCCGCTTCGCCTCACCGGCGTAACTCAAATCCTCTAATAATTTTTCCAACCGACGAACGTTTTGTTCCCACAAACGAATGTCGATCGTTTGTTTGGCGGCAAGGCGTTCACCGTACCAATCGCCGGCGAGCATATTCTCGCGGGTAAACAGAGCGCGAAATTCCGGGTGATTGAGGTCCCTTCCCTCGTAATGTCCGTGCGCCATGATCTCCAAGAGGGCTCTCAATGGCGGACACGCCTCCTGAATACTGCCATCGTCGAAATAACTGCGCGCGATGCACTCGTGGGCCTCGACCATGTTCTCCACGCCATCCACAAAAATGTCGTAGTCCTGTTTCTCGGGACGAAGCATCTTCTCCGTAAACACCGCGTCTGGATGGTGGAACACGCGCCCAAAGAAGCTGAGTACAAATCGCTCCGTGATTCGATACCCGAGACGGCTCGCGAGCACGGGCTGGCCAGCGTGCTCGAAGTCCCGGCATTTCTCCAGGTAGCCGTGCTCGATCAGAAACTTCGGGTCGCGCTCTTCCACACTCATGCGGCTCCAAATCTCCGGGACCAGCAGGCTGATATCGTGATCAACACGCAATTGCGGACCAACATACCCGGCCGCCGTGATAAAAACGTGGTCTCCCGTAAGTAGCAATGAGACCAGCGCATTGTTCAGGTCGATGATCGGGGGCAGCGCGTTGAAAGGCCCCTTCGTCAGTGCTCCCTCGGAGCCGGCCCCGGTGGTGGAGGGCGATTTGCCGGTGATGCTGCAAATGAATCCCATAAACAATTCCGGCAATTCCAGGTAATGAATCGGGTTGAACACTGCCAGCGAGCGAATCTGTGAGGCCGATTCCGGCGGGTTGTTGCGGCGACCGGGCAGGACGGCGTTCACCGGCGTGAACAGCGATTGGCCCGGGGGAATGCGGCGACGCAGGCGCGTGCCCATTTCCGCCAGGTAAACGGCGCGGGCGTCCAACAGATCGGGACGGACTTGCAGGTAACGCGGGTTCTTCGAAGGCTTACCGTCCACCACCCGCGGCTGCGCCGAGGAGACAACGTACGATGGCTTGCCGCTCTCGACGAATTCACGGATCAATCGTTGCATCGGCCCGGTAAATTTGTCGAAGCCGATGGCGTCCTCGATCAGTTCGCGTGCCTGGGCAAGGGTGAGGGGCTCGTAGTTGGAGAAGAAATTTCCCGGCTTGGAAAAATCAGCTTCGGTTTGCTTGTCGTAACCGCGGTGGATGGCGTCATCGGGCCTTTGAAACAGCCGGTATTCGCAGTTCTTGACGAATTTTACCGACGGCTGGCGATACTGCGGATCCAATCCCGACAAACACCTCGCCGGCACCACGACCGAGGCGGTGATGTCATCCTCCGCCTGCAATTTGACGGCTGGATGAAAATCCTTCCGCAAACCAAACGTCCGCCACGAGCCATCGTGCTCAAATCCGACGCGCAGGTAATTGGCCACCAGCTTGCGGTTGTCGAACTTCAACTCGTTGGCAGGCTTGCCATCAATGATGTCCACGCTGAAGTGCTCGCGCCAGCCATCCTCCATCTCCGGCTTGTAGCGCCGCTTCACGATGAAAACCAATTCCTTGATATATTGCGGAACGGAGGCCAGCCACTCATTGTACTCGGCGGTGTACTCGTCCGCAGGCGTAAGCAACTTGATGACGGACCCCAGAGAGCGTTCGGGACTGAGAATGGGGCGGCTGCCCTTCCTTGGTTTTGTCCCGCCGCGAAAGCGGTCGGAGTAGTCGCGTTTGATCAGTTTGTTGGCGAAATCAAATTCGCGTTTGAAATCGGCAATAAATACAGGCCCCTGGATGATGGCGTCGGTGATAGGTTTGGAGATTTCCGACTTCCCTCCGCCGGAAACTGTGCAGGGCTTGTGGCAAAGCGTCGGCTCGGCCGCGGTTCCCACGAGTCGCCACGCGCGGCCACCGGGCGGTTTTTCCATGTGGACCTTGTAACCCGAAGGTCGTACATACGTCTTCCCGGGAAGCAGTTTAATCTTCTGTGTGCCGCCGTTGCGGAGCCAACTCACCGTCTGGCGTAACAGATCGAAATGCACCTCCTCCGGCACATAAATAATATCGGGAAACTTCTTATCAACGGCATACCCCTCGGGTTTCACGTCCAGCAGTTCGCCGAAGAGCGCGATCATTTCCTCAAACTTATAGTCGAGCCGTGGCGCATGGAGATCCCCGCTGAACTCTTCACCAAGATCGTAGCAGGGATAGACCAGCGCACCGCCTGCGTGTTCCTCTTCGCACAAGCCGAACAAATTGGCCGAGTAACTGATTTGGGTTTTGACCTCCTTCTTGCAATACCCGAAGTAATTGTCCGCGATAATGGTGACCATCACCCCGCGTGTGTCCCGACAGGTGAACTTGAACGCCATCCCATCGTTATAGCGCTCCGTTTCGGTGCGCCAACACATGCTGTCGCGACGCTGCCGTTCCGTGGCTGTATCCCAGTGTGGGAGCCCCACTTCCTTCTTGGTGATCTTCACGAGATGCGGCGCCAGGATGACGCAGCCGGTGTGACCGGTCCAGTGTTCCACGTCCAGGCTTGCGTCATTCTCGGGCAGGAAAGGATCGCCGCCGTTGCCAAAGATGCTCTCCACGAAGTCGAGATTGCTCACCAGGCTTCCCGGCGCGAAAAAACGGATCTCCATCGTTTTTTCCGCGATGTATCCGGAAACTTCCGGTGCTACCAACGGTCGCAACAAGAGTGAGACGAAGCACGCCGCTGGTTCCGACGCCGACGCAGTGAACGGTAATCGCAATAGCTCTAGTGGCGGCGCCAGCGCCAGTTGCAACATCCGTCCAAACACAGCTTTCGGCACCGCGCGTTTGTCATCGGGAATGCCCAGCCCGCCTTCCGCAATGTGAAAAATCCCCTGCGTCGTGCGCCGGTCGGCCTGCGGATTGTGCAGCACACCTTGTTTGACGCGATAAGACCGTACGTGTTCCGAGACGAACTCGTCGCGATCCGGCGGCAGCGAAAGCACACGGGCCAGGCCATATCGATCCAGTACAAATGTCTGTCCCGGCAATTTGGCCGACAAGTTCGTCTCTTTGAGATAGTCGTTGAGAAAAATCTGAATCCGCTGGTCTGCGGGACAAAGATGGTCGGCCAATAACCGATCGGTCTCGTGCTGGTGCTGCAGCAGCCCCGCTGCCATCTCATCAAATTCCGGGTCGGAACTCGCCGCCACCATCGGAAATCCCAACAGTGCCAGCTTCAGGTTGATATACCGAATCGTCTTCGGGTCCGTGAGTTCCGCTGCCGTCCCCAGTCCGATATTATTTTTTGCCCGCATGATTCACACGCGGTTAATAATAGCAGATTGCCGGCCGAATCAACATTCGCTACGGAACATCCCGAGAAACACCTGCCACCACTGGCCGGATTTTTCCGCCCTGCTCAAAACGCACCAGTCCGGGAAGACGCAATTCGTTTTTATCGGTCAGTCCTTGGCAGTTCCCCAACGGCGGTAGAGGAAACGTTCCCAAGGCGAGAAGAGGATTTTATCGGCAAGCACGCCAATGACGATGATGACCAGCATGATGCCGATCACCTGATCCATGGCCTGTAGTTCACGCCCGGCTTGTAACAGATAACCCAGCCCGAATCCACTGAGAATTGTCACGTAAATTTCCGCCGCCATCAGCGAGCGCCACGCAAATGCCCAACCCTGTTTCATGCCGCTGACGATAAACGGCAGTGAAGCCGGCACGATCACCTTGATCCAGGTGTGCAACCTCTTGGAGCCCATCGTACGGGCCGCGCGCGCGTAAATTGGCGGGACGGTGCGGACGCCGTTGTCCGTCGCGATGACCACCGACCACAACGTGCCCATGATGACGACGAAGAGCATCGCCGCTTCTGTCTGCCCGAACCAGAGCAACGCCAACGGCACCCAACAGACGCTGGGGAGTGTTTGAAATGCCAACGAGATGACGCCGAGTGTGTCCTCGCAGAATTTGAACCGTGCCGTCAACAAGCCCAATGGTAATCCAAACAATAGTCCGAGCACGTAGCCGATCAATAACCGGCGGACGGTCACCACAGTTGCCCGCACGAGCGTGCCATCCTTGAGCGCACCCCAGAGATAGCTCGCCACACTAAGAGGCGACGGCACCAGCACCGGCGACCAGATCTTCATTCGCACGAGCGCTTCCCATATCCCAAAGAGCAACACAAAAAACGCGATGACCACCAGGGTGCGCCTCATCCCACCACCTCGGCCAGCGTCGGATCCAAATTCATGTGGCGCTTGAGCGCACTCCGTATCTCGGTCGAGTGTTTCGCAAGATCGACGCTATTGATGTCCCGCGGCCGCGGCAAATCGATCTGGAACTTTTCTTGAATGCGGCCGGGATGCGGCGAGAACAGCACGACGCGGTCGCCGAGACAGGCGGCCTCGCGGACGTTATGCGTAACGAATATAATTGTTTTTTTTCGCTCCTGCCAGATGCGCTGGATGTCGCCGTACAACTGCTCGCGAGTGAGCGCGTCCAGGGCGGCAAACGGTTCATCCATGAGCAACACACGCGGGTTCGGCGCCAGCGCGCGCGCCAGTGCCACACGTTGCTTCATACCGCCCGATAATTCATGGATACTCGCCGCCATGAACTTCTCCAGGCCAACGAGGTGAAGATAATATTTCGCGACCTCACGGCGTTCCTTCCTCGTCAAATTCGGCTTCAACTTCAAACCAAACATCACGTTGTCGATGACATCCAACCACGGGAAAAGTGCCGATTCCTGAAACATCATCATCCGCTCACGACCCGGGCCTGTGACGGGCTTGCCGTCGGCCAACACTTGTCCGCGATCAGGAATCTCCAGGCCCGCGATGATATTGAGAAGCGTCGATTTGCCGCAACCCGAGGGACCCACCAAACAAACAAATTCGCCTTCGAGGATGGTCAGCGAGACATTGTCGAGCGCGTGTACCGTAGCCCGGCGCGTCCGAAACCACTTCGACACGCCTTCCACCACCAGCTTTTCAGGCGGTACGTTCTGCAGCTCTTCCCGGATCGTCATCACTTGATTTCAGCCAGCCCCTTTTCACGCAAGACCTCATTAAGAAGCTTGAGATCGTAAATCCGCGACAGATCCGGGGGCTCCTTCAGGAACCCGATGCGATGCGCGTCCTCGGCGGATTTCAATAGCGAAGCACTCACTGGATCATAGGTGATCTCCAACCGCCTCCACGCGCTATCCAAAGTTGCCTGCGGCAATGCCTTCGTTGTCTCGGCCTTTATTTCTTCGTTGAGGATTTTTTTCGCCTCGTCCGGGTGGACGTTGATCCATTTCGTCAGCTCGACCTGTGCGGCAATCCATTTCTTCAGTAGATCCGGACGGTCCTTAAGAAACTTCACGCTGCTCACGAGATGCGTCGTGACGTATTTGCCACCGGTATTCTTCCACAGCGAACTCTCCTCGAGGTAAACTTTACCCCTGGCCTCCTGCTCCAACCGGCTCACCCACGGCTCGACCGTCCAGACAGCATCCAAATCACCCTTCTGAAAAAGCGAAAGCTGATCGGGATTCGCGGTCGGGATGACGGAGGCATCTCCCCCGGTCATCGTGATCCGCAATCCTTTGGACTGCAGCCACGCCCGAGTCGCCACGTCCTGCGTGTTGCCAAATTGAGGCGTAGCGATCTTCTTTCCCTTAAAATCCGCGTCCGCCTTGATCCGTCCATCGGGTTGTACAACCAGTGCCGCGCCACCACTGCAGGCACCGGCAACAATGCGGATTTCCTCGCCCAGTGATTTCAGGTGCGCGTTAACGGCGGGATTGGGGCCGACATACGCAAGATCAATCGAGCGCGCGAAAATCGCTTCCATCGCGCTCGGCCCCGCGTTATAGACGAACCACTGCACTTCCACGTCCGGCCCGAGTCGCTCCTCAAACCATCCCTTCCCCGCGCGGCTCAATCCGTGCGCGATCACGGCCTGCGCGTGCGTTACGTTCGGGAAATGGCCGACGCGCAGGACGGTTCTCTGCGCGTGACAAGCGGTGCTCACGCCAAGCCCCAGCAGAAGAAAGAAAAAGGGTCTCCAAATCTTCACTTCTTCGTCTCCAGGAATGGCAACGGTACCTTGTCTCGCCGCATTTTGCGCAGCGTCACATCGACGGTATCGGCCAACGTATACTTATCCAGGATATTGGCAATGGCGTTGCGTACATCCACCATCAACAAACGCAATCCACAATGGGCTTCGTCAGGACAAGAACACGGATGGTAGGCCGTCACACTCGCGCAGGAAATCGGCGCCAACGGACCGTCAATCAACCGCACAATCTCGCCGATCGTAATCTTGTTCATTGGCTTCTTGAGGAAATAGCCCCCGCCCTTGCCGCGTTTGCTGCCCAAATAACTCCCGCGATTCAGCTCGAGTAAAATCGCTTCAAGGAATTTGATCGGGATGTTTTCTTTCTCGGCCAGTTCGCGGATCTGCACCATCGGCCGACCCAATTCCCGGGCAATCCCAAGATTGATGAGCGACCGCAGGGCATACTCGCCTCGTTTGGAAACCCGCATGATGTGTAAACTCTATCCATTAACTAGAGAATTGCAATCTTCTTTTAAAGTTCGCCAATCTTTTGGCCTTTGGTGTTCACAAAAAAACAGGTGTTCCCTCGTCAGGGTTCACCGTTTGGGTTCTCAAAGACGGCCACCAATTCTGACAGAATGCCGTCCAATGCCGCCTCCAGACGCCGCCATTCCGGGATTAATGGCGAGCCGAGCGGGTGCTGGTGAAATTCCTGAAAGGCCTGCTCCAGGACGCCGGCAAAGGACTCAATGGTCCGCAATTCCGCGTGAGAATCGAGCCGTTCGAGCTTGTTCATTTCGGCAAGGCCCTCATAGACGCGGACATAGGCCCGCGCGTTGACCATATATGTGTGTTTGAGCGTCACAAGAAAGTCTTCGCTTAGAATGCAGCCACTGGAAGCCAATTGGGTGTAAAAAGTGCGGGCGATGTCCGCCACCATGCGCAATAAACCACCCTGCGGGTCGCTGCCGACCGCCTGATGCTTGTGGTCGTAGCGCGGGGCAATCTCCACCTGGCACGTGCGATGCGTCCGCACGATGCGGTACATCTCGGAAAGTATACCCACTTCGATTCCCCAATCGGATGGGAATCGCAACTCGTTGGCGATGGTCGCGAAGGTGGCAAATTCGCCCGACAACGGGTAGCGAAAATCAGCCATGTAATCCACGAAATCCCGTTGCCCGAGCACGTCCCGCAGTGCCTTGACAAAGGGGAAGTAAAACAGCCTCGCTACCCGTCCATTCAGGCGTTCGGAGTGCCGCGCGTAGAAGGCCTTCGCAAACTGGTAACGAAGATGGACGACCGGATAAAGTAGCCGCACCATCATCGCGCGATCGTAGGTAACAATATCCGCGTCATGAAACGCCAGCACCGCCACCTCCGCCTTGCCCAGTGCATAACCCAGCGCCATCCACACGGCCCGTCCCTTGCCACGCCCGCCAATCGGGGTCACCGAATCGATATTCTGGACGATCCTTTGCACCGCCGGCGCGTCGTTCCACAATAATCGCACGCGATCTTCCAGGGGGCAAACAATGTCGTACGCCTTCCGATACTCCTCGGCGCTGGCGCGATCCAGACTGATATATACCCGTCGCAGGAACGGCATGTTGGCCAACTCGGTGACAATCTTTTGCATGGCCGGCGACGCGAGGTCATCGTACAAAGCGGGGATGATCACCCCGATCGGCGTGCGAACGGACGCTTTCATGATCCGCCGTTCCATTCCTTCGAGGTCCTCGGATTCCAGCCTCGTGAAGGTCGGTACCACATTTTGACGAAAATCAGCCATGACTGCTTCCTCCAGCTTGGCGCTTATCTCGCGTCAAGGTAGACCGGCTTCGTCCTATCGTCATCTGCCCCAGGAATTAGAACAGAAACTGGGCTTGCGTGAATAGGATCTGCTCGGCTTCGCGGTTTTTTATGTCGTACGCGGTCGCCGTGGCGGTACCCGCACCTCCATCGAACGTGGTCCGTTCGTAATCAAGCGAGATCTTGATGTTCCGGTTCAGGTACCAATTGATCCCAACCCCCCATTCCCGCGCTTCCTGGACTGACGCGATGGGGCTGGCAAACCGCGTGCCGGCGGTTGCCGGGCTGATATTGAACGCGTTCGGATCAATGCGCAGATCACCGTACCGGGCCACGAGTTCGAACGCCCCCCAACCACCGCTCCCCAGCTTGAACGGATGGCGAGGAGTGACCGCGCCCAAGGGAGAGTAAGGCGAACCACGGTAACGCTGTTCCTCCCCCGTGAGAAACAACCCACCAGCCACTTGCCAGGCATTCATGTCAAGGTCGGCCGTGTGCGTTCCATTGCGAACGGTTTGGTCGGACACATTATACTCGGCCAGCAAGCCAAATGGTCCGAGGTAATAATAGGCCTGTGGGGTGTAGCGCAATTCCTGCCCATCCGGCGCTACCCCTTTGCCGTAGGAAAAAATCGTCAGCTGTCCCGTCGATTTGTACGTCGGCAGATTCGTCGTCGTCGAGCTGACCCGCTCGCGACCGATGGTTCCACCACTTCCGAAACCGAAGCCCTGTAGAAAACTGATATCGGTCTTCTTGAATGGCTGGAAGAACACCCGTGCCGCCAGGTCTTTTGAGTCGGTTGTATCCAGATCACCGATACCTCCGTCAACCACGCCGTTGAATACTCCGCCCGCGTATATGATCACTCCATCAAGTAAATTCCCGGACAATTGGACGCCGACATCGCGTTGCGGTACCAGGTCCGTGGGCAACCCGCGTTCGACGAAGAGCAAGTCCGTGTCAGACTCCAGCCATTCCAATCCGACCGGCGGCTTGAATTTGCCGATCCGGAGCTTCAACCACTGCCAATGGTGCCACTCAACATAGGCATCCTGAAGAAGGGACGATTGGGGCGCGCCATTACCGAAGTCCGTCATGATACGGTAATCGAAATCCCGATACAGCGTGCCTTCAAGAATAGGACGAACACGCCTCAGGAGAAACGTGTCGACTCCGTGGTTGAGCTTGTCATTTAAATAGGATCGATAATCCGCCTGCGCATATCCGCCGACCCGCAGTACGTAGTTACTGTCCGCTGACTGAAGCCTGAAACCATCCGGCCCCAGCCCACCCGATCCCGCGGTAATTACCGGCGCGTTCTTCGCCTTCTGGGCCGCGAGATCCGCGGCCTGCTGCGCCGCTTCTTGGTCAAGCTCACGCTGGCGTCTAAGGGCTTGAATCTCCTGCTCCAGCGCATCGATCTTTTGCTCGATAGTACTCGCGGGTGCCGCATTGGTTTCATCGGCGTACAGGCGTGCGCCCGTCGCCACAGTGGCTGTGACTGCCACAATCAGACTGAGTATTCGTTGACGATTGCTCATGGTTCCTTCAGTTGTCTGGTTGGTTCGGTTGGTTTAGGAGTCGGCCCAATCCGTGATGAAACTTACCCCACTGGCAGGCCGCCCAAAGGGGGGGCGAAGGTGGAACCGAGAGCCACTGTTCCGGCTCTTCGGTGTGCACAATTTGGCGGTTGCGGACCCCGAGGTGCCGCGATACCGCCTGTTGATCCACCTGTCGGAGTTGTTCGGCTTCGCTAGTTTTTTCTCCGTTTTGAATCATGGACGCATCTCCTAATTTGTCCATATATCTGATGGACTTTTGCAATACGTTTTTTTACTTTTTACCGAGCCAACCAGGGCCTCTTCACATTCAAATCGCTGCCTCATGGGATGGCAGGTGTGCGCTTCCATTGCCTCGCATCCCATGTGTTTTGGAAAGTGGTGTAGGCGGCATGACCGTCGGCGTATCCGACGTTGGCACCCTTGCTGTGGCGCTCGTCCATTCGTGATTGCGTCGTGACCGAGGGAGCGATGATCTGCATCGGATATAACCCCCCGCGCGACGGATTCCCATCCGCACGGGCCGCATCGGCCACAACGATGAACTCCGACGAGTTGCCAAGATCCGAACTCGTATAGTCTTCATTGAAGCCATAATCCGGGTTCGCTTGGTACCAGGCCTGCTGACCAAAACCGCTCGAGTATTTCGCCTCGCTCAAGTTGAAACCGTAATCGCTTGTGTACCATTGCCCTGGCCCGGGCGTTGGCCACGGGACTTTTTGAGACGGGCAGCGGAAGACATTCTGATCGACGGAGCCGCCGGCGTTGACGTTGATGATGTACGGCTCCAATTGGCCGCGCGCTGAGAACGGGGCACGCGCGGCCGCTGTATCCGGTACAGCACCAAATCGCCCAGCATCCGTGGCTTCCCGTTCCGTCACGGCAAATGGGAAATGTCCGTTATGGTCATCTGTATACGCCACAAACGCCAGGCTGATCTGATGGATGTTTGAAAGGCATCGTGCTTGCTTGGCTTTCTCACGGGCCAGGCCCAACGCCGGCAGCAACATCCCCGCTAGGATTCCAATAATGGCAATGACCACCAGTAGTTCAATCAGGGTAAACGCGCCACGCGCCCGCACCCCATCAATAGTTTTTGTCTTCCGATTCTTCATGCTTCCTTTCGCCTCTGGAAAAGGAACTTCCGGCGGACCGGTCAGCCCTACTGTTCATTTTTCTTCTTCCGCGTCTCCGTTGATCTCGGTCGACGACGTTGCGGTCTTGCCTTCTGGCTCTAATCGCAGCTTCTCGGTGCGCTCAATCCGCGTCACGCGGGCGTCATGCACCACGATCTGCACCACGCCGTACCGCAGCGATTCCACCTGCTGCCGCACCAACGCCAGCCACTGGACGTCCTTGTGTTTCGCTTGCTGTGTATTCGGTTGCACCGATGCCTCATATGCCTATTAATTCAGTAGACAATGTAAGTCTACTTATTAAGTAGACTATTACAAGCATTTTTTAAAGATTTTTTTGGGGAAACCCGGGTTAAACATAACCGCTTGATTATCAACCTAGTCCATTAGGACCACGACCTTGAATGGTCGCTTGCAGTTCATTGGGCCAAGCGTTACCCCTCGTGGAATGCCGTGCCCAATGCCTTCGGTGCGCGCGAGTGGCCGACGAATCCAGCGAGCACGAGGATCGTCACCAGGTACGGCAAAATCTGGATGAATTGGACAGGGATTGGTTGCCCACCACCGAGGGTTACGCCCTGGAGCCGAATTTGCACGGCGTCGGCGAAGCCAAAGAGAAGGCACGCGAGCGCGGTTGGCAACGGTTTCCATTTTCCAAAAATCAACGCGGCCAGCGCCATGAAGCCACGGCCAGCAGTCATATCGCGCGAAAAAGAAGACGAAAGAAAAATGGAAAGCGAAGCGCCACCCATCCCCGCCAGCGCGCCGCTCACCAACACCGCCGCCCAGCGGACACGATTGACCCGGATTCCCGCCGCACCGAGGGCCTCGGGATGCTCACCGGCAAAACTCACCCACAACCCCGTCGGCGTGTACTTCATCCAGAGAAAGCAGAACACGACAAGCCCCCAACTCAGATAAAGCGGCGCCGATTGAAAGCGTTCCGCGATCGGAATCGACGGTGTCGAGCCGGTCACGTCGTAAAGGATTTTGCAAAAAAACGGCGTCAACCCCATCGCCAGCATATTGATCGCCATCCCCGACACGATCTGGTCGGCCCGCAATCGAATCACAAAAAGCCCATAGATCGCGGCCAGTACAACACCCGCCCCCATCCCGCAGACCGATCCCAGCCAGGGCGAATGACTGACCAACGTCCCCACCGCCGCGCCGAAAGCTCCGACCAACAGCATCCCTTCGAGCGCGATATTGATGACACCAGATCGCTCGCAAAACATGCCGCCGAGCGCGGCGAAGATCAGCGGGGTCGAAACGCGGAGAGTCGACGCGATAAGTTGCCGGGTCATGCTTCCTCCTTCTTCTTCATCCAGCTCCAAAGCCCGTCGGCGGAAACCGATAGAATAATCAAGGCCTGCAGGACCAGCGACAATTCACGCGTCACATGCTCGGTTTCGAGATCCAAATCCGCCGCCCCCTTGTGGAGCGCGCCAAAGAGCAGCGCGGCGGCAACTACTCCCACTGGCTGGTTTCGCCCCAATAGCGCCACGGCGATCCCCATGAATCCGTATTCCGGTGAAAATCCGAGTCGGAATTTTCCCGCATTCCCCAACACCTCGCCCACGCCCACCAGCCCTGCCAGCCCACCGGCCACGGACATCGCAATGATTCGGATCCTGCCTGAATTAATTCCGGCAGCGCGCGCGGCCGGCTCACTTTGCCCCACGGCACGCATCTCGTACCCCAAAACCGTTCGCCACAGCAGAATCCAAACGAACACGGCGGCCATGATCGCCAGCGGAAGCGCCAGGCTTACCGGTGCGCCTCCAAAAGCACCAAACTGATGGATCAAATATCCGGCACCGATCTGCCGGGTCTCGGGATTTTGCGTGTCAGGATTCTTCAGGAGATAAAGCGTCACGTAACTCGCGAGACCAGCCGCGATAAAATTCAGCATAATCGTATTGATGACTTCGTGACTGCCGCGCCGCGCCCGAAGCCAACCAGGAATCGCGCCCCAAACCGTCCCCGCAAGAATCGCCGCGAGGGCAGCAAGCACCGGCGCCACGGGCCATGGCAACGCCGGCCAGAGGGCGCCCACGACCCCCGCGGCAAGAGCGCCAAGCGTAAGCTGTCCCTCAGCCCCAATGTTGAACATTCCCGCCTGGAACGGAACAGCGACCGCCAAGCCGGTAAAAATGAGCGGCGTCGTATAGAACAACGTCATTCCAAAATCGTAGCCGGAACCAAACGCGCTCTTCCAAAGAATTTGCAGGACATGCCACGGGTTTTCGCCTGCGATACGGGTGACTCCCAAGCCCAACGCAAGTCCGAGGGCCACGGCCAGGATGGGTTGCAGCACCTTCCTCATGATCCCGCCATCTTCAACCCAAGTTCGCGTTCAGAAACTTCACCGCGCTTGAACTCCGCGACAATCCGGCCTTCGTACATCACCAAAATGCGATCGGACAGCGTGAGAATATCGTCAAGCTCGAAGGACACGAGCAACACACCCGCTCCTTCGTCGCGCGCGCGAACAATTCGATTGTGGATGAACTCGATGGCCCCCACGTCCACGCCGCGCGTTGGCTGCGCCGCAATCAAGACCTGCGGTTTCCGCTGAAATTCGCGGGCCACAATCAGCTTTTGCTGGTTCCCCCCGGAAAGCTTTCCGGCGGCAATCGTCAAATCCCGTGGCCGCACATCGTATTCTTCGACGGCCAGCGTTGCCGCCTTCTGGAGATTGTTAGAATTCAGGAAACCCGCGCGACTGAACGCCGGACTTCTCTGCAACCCGAGAAGAAAATTCTCGCTCACGGGTCTCCCTAGCAAAAGACCCTCGTGTTGACGGTCCTCGGGAATGACCGCCACCCCCAAATCACGAATTTGCAAGGTGTCGTATGTCGTCACGTCTTCGCCGAGGAATTTGACCGAGCCGGAAGTCCGGCATCGGGGATCGTGCGGATGAAGAATCGCCTGCAACAATTCCGATTGGCCGTTGCCTTCCACTCCGGCGATCCCCACGATTTCCCCGCGTTTCACGGAAAAGTTAATCTCGCTGAGCTTGTGGCGACTTCCCGACACAGTGCCGGCGAGGCATATATCCGTTGCTTCAATCGCCTTCTCTTCACGTGGCTGCGCGGGAGAAACATTGATATTCAGGACTACTTTTCGCCCAACCATCAAATTCGCGAGCTCTTGAGGGTTGGTCTGGGAAGTCCGGACTTCGCCCGTCACTTTGCCGGCGCGAAACACCGTCACTTCGTCCGTGAACGACATCACTTCCTTGAGTTTGTGCGTGATGAGTAGAATCGTTTTCCCTTCATCGCGCAGCTTCTTTAGGTTGCGGAAAAGATCAGTCGTTTCCTGTGGCGTCAGTACCGCGGTAGGTTCATCCAAAATCAGGATTTGCGCCTCGCGATAGAGCAACTTGAGGATCTCAATCCTCTGTTGGACCCCCACGGGAAGGAGATCAATGGGCTCATCCCAACTCACCGCCAGGCCGTAGCGGCCAGCTAGCGCCTCCAATTGCGCGCGAGCTTTTTTCCGGTCGATGACTACTCCCCAGCGCCGCGGCTCGGCACCCAGTAGAATGTTATCCAGAGCGGAGTACGGGCCGGCGAGCATGAAGTGCTGATGGACCATGCCGATCCCCGCGGCAATGGCGTCCGCAGGTGAACTCCAGGCGCATGGCTTTCCGTTAACGATAATCTCACCCGCATCCGGCGGGAAAATGCCGTAGAGCATTTTCATCGCGGTGGATTTGCCCGCCCCGTTCTCGCCGATCACGCCATGGATGGTCCCGGGCTCAACCCGCAGATTCACCCCCGCGTTGGCCTGCACGCTGCCAAAATGCTTGGTCAGCCCGCGCAATTCAACCGCGGCGGTCGTGTTGGTCGCCATCACTGCCGCAGTGTCCGAATTTGAATCCACAGAGTCAATGCTAGTGTCAGTCCTTTGTGGAGTGTGGGAAAATGTAGCCACGGCGCTCTGTCGCCGTGCTGGGATGTGCCCCGACAGAGCGGGGCGAGTAGACCAGCCCAATACGGCGAAAGCATCAGGATACATACCCCGCCAAACTGCGAAACGGTTCCAAACGAACCGGATTCAAAAAGCGCGTCTCAAAATTATAACCAATTGATGCACCGTTACTTACGCCTGAATTTGCACAAATCCCTATCCGGTTCGTTTCGCAGAAACACATGTTTTTCATGCCCTTATCCCCCTCACAAATAACGCGCCACTCGCCCTCATAACATCCACGCAAATCTAGTTCCTCCTTCCTCTCCCCTTGGGGGAGAGGATTGAGGTGAGGGGTATCCGCATCTCGCGAAATAGGTCTTTCAAAGAACATACTCGTATCCTATCATTATCGGAATACGATGTCCAATCCAAACTTGCGGGACGCAGCAACAAAGGTCGCTTCGTTCATCTCATTATCTAATTGACCGACCGCAGAGCGGGTGGCAGAAGGTGTCACTCAGAGAACGACATGAGCGATGACGTCAGCGATATTGCTGCCTTTTACAATAGTGACCCGGCAAAAGAACACAACCGATTGGCACGGAACCAACTCGAGTACGATCTCACCCGGCGCTATTTGGATCAGCATCTGCCACCGCAAGGATCCATCCTGGAGATTGGAGCTGCATCGGGGAGATATACTCTGGAATTGGCCAAGCGCGGTCATATGGTGACGGCTGTTGACCTGTCGGCGGCGCTAATTAAGGAATGCCGGAAACGGATCGTCGCCGAGGGGCTCGAGAAGCATGTGCGACTCGTTGTGGCGGATGCGCGCGACCTCAGTGAAGTAACCGAAACCGGATTTGACGCTGTTCTCCTGATGGGTCCTCTCTATCATCTGGTGGAAGAAGCGGATCGAAAAGTGGCATTGAGAGAAGCTTTCAACCGGCTGCAAGCCGGCGGCATCATCTTCTCATCGTTCCTCAGCCGCTACGGTATTCTAGGCGAGTTGCTCAGAAATAAGCCCGGCTGGATCGAGGATCAAGCCGAAGTGCGGTCGTTGCTCGCAAGCGGCAAACGTCCAGATGATTATCCTCGCGGTGGGTTTCGTGGATATTCGGCCAAAGTGTCCGAGATCGCCCCTTTGCATGAAGTGGTTGGATTAGAAACGATCACGGTAGTCGGAATTGAACCTGCCATCTCCGCGGATGATGAGAGCTATAACAAACTTCAGGGAAAGCAACGCCAACTCTGGCTTGATGTGCTGAAGGAAATCGGTGCCGAGACGTCGATCATCGGAGCCTCAAGGCATCTCCTTTATATTGGCAGGAAGAAATGATGAACGCGAGGCGTCTCGGCCGGGAAGCAACCATGACCTTGAACTAGATCGCTGAACGGCTTAAAATGGGACACAGTGGTTCGGTTGGTAACTGCCATGCACAACGGTCAATGATTACAAAGATGCGATTATGCGTCGAAAACCCAAGACAGCAGTCGAATTCGTGGCTGAGCTTGAGGCTCAACCTGAGTATGTTGCGCGCAAACGAGAATTCGAAGAGAAAAGACAAGACAGCGTGCGGCAACATAGGCTCATTGCGCGCCCAGTCATTGAGGACCTGAAGAAAGCTGGTTATGCCATCAAGACTCTCGACGAATTGCGAACAAGCGGTACGCGCTATGACTCCGCAGTTCCAGTTTTGTTAAAGTGGCTTCCACTGATTTCAGACGAGAGCGTCAAGGAATCCATTGTAAGGACGCTTTCGGTTCCGTGGGCAAAACCAGCGGCAGTGATGCCTCTAATTGCTGAGTTTTTGGGTGCGCCTGAGTCCGCCGACAACCTGAAATGGGCAATTGGAAACGCACTCCGGGTGGTCGGGGATGACAGTGTATTCGATCATCTTCGAGGTCTCGTGCGAGATTCTCGACATGGTAAAGCGCGACAGATGATTGTGCTCTCGCTAGGCAAAATGAAAGACCCTCGTGTCGTGGATACGCTTGTTGAACTATTAGATGACGAAGATGTTTCAGGTCATGCTCTAGACGCTCTCATCAAATACGATCCACGGATAGCACATCGCCACCTTGAGCGATTCGTGGGGGACTGGAGACCTTGGGTAAGGAAGTTAGCCATCAAGACGCTTTCGAAACTCGGATAATGAACTGCCGGAAAGGGGTCAGTCCCGCACAATTGCATATTTTGTCTACTTCTTGTAGTAGTCGGGAACGACGATTTTACCGGCGATGATCTCGGCTTTCAGTTCATCGACGCGCTGTCGCACGGAATCCGGCAGGAGCTTCTCGTTGTACTGATCAATGGAATAATCAACGCCTTTGTCGGCCAGGCCGAAACGTTTGGCGCCGGCGACGAATTTACCGGCCTTGGCTTCGGCGATGGTGGTGAAGACGGCCAGGTCCACCCGCTTGAGCATGCTGGTCAGGATCAGGCCGGGTTTGGTCCAGTCCTGATTGGAATCGCAGCCGATGGCGAGCTTCTTCCGTTCCTCCGCGGCGTCGAAAACACCGAAGCCGGAAGCGCCCGCCGCGGCAAAAATGACGTCCACGCCGTCATCATATTGCGCCATGGCCAGTTCCTTGCCCCTCGGCGGATTATTCCAGGCGGCGCTGGTGACGCCGCAGTAGTTGGCTTCCACGGTAGCCTGCGGGTTGACCTTCTTCGCGCCGGCTTCATAACCCATCTCGAACCGGCGAATGAGCGGAACATCCATCCCGCCGACGAAGCCAACTTTTCCCGTCTTGCTGGTCAGCACGGCGATAGCGCCAACGATGTAGGCGCCCTCGTGCTCTTCAAAGAGAAGCGAGCGCACATTGGGGGCGTCCACGTCGGCGTCCACGATGGCAAAGTGTTTTTCCGGAAACTGCGCCGCGACTTTCTTGATCGCTTCCTTCTGGGCAAAGCCGATGCCGATGATCAGGTCGAAATCTTTTTGCGCAAAGGCCCGCAGCAACGGCTCAAACGCATTGTCGTCGCTGGCTTCGACGTACTTGAGGAAAATTCCCTGCTCCTTCTTCGCCTTCATCGCTCCCTCATACGCCGAGGCATTGAATGATTTGTCGTCCTTGCCGCCGCGATCGAGCACCAGGCCGACTTTGAAATCCGCAAAAGCCGATGGCAACGAAAACGCCAGTATCGCCATCCACAGGAGCGCTACTCGCCCCTGCTTCTTCAAATCCACCTCAAGGAAAGTTCGCATAATGCCCTGTTGTAGGCCCAAAGCGCCGCGGGGTCAAGGTGGGGATGGCCGTCCGCTGCTACTCACACAGCCGGCGTCTTCTGCTCATGAATGCTGAGTTGTTTGACACCGTCGAAGATATACCAGACACCAGAGACCAGCGTAAAAAAACCAGCGGCATACAATGGCCATTCGTAAGAGAAGCGATCCACTCTCAGCAGCACCCAGCCGAGCGTGATCATCTGGAAAAATGTGGCGCACTTCCCGACGAGGCGTGGTCGCGCGGTCACGTGGCCGGAAAGCATGTGGATCAGGACGGTGCCGCCCAGCAGAATCACATCGCGGCTAATCACCAGCACAGGAAGCCACAACGGCAGCTGGTCGAAGGGTGTCCCGTCCTTGAAACGGATACTCAGTAGAATCAGGGCGGAAATCAGCAACGCCTTATCCGCGAGCGGATCGAGGAACGTGCCCAATTCGCTCTTCTGGTGATACCGGCGCGCGATATAGCCGTCCACGCCATCCGAAATGGCGGCGACCGTAAAGATTGTAAAAGCCAGGACCCGCTCCCACTCCTGCTCCTGGTCTTTCTGGTAGTCCCGGATGTAATCCAACGCCAGCCACACAAAAATCGGGATCAACAGGATACGCGCAATGGTGATCTTGTTCGGAAGCGTCATCTTAGAAACGATTCTTTCGCATATGTCTTCCCCTGCCCCCTGGGTGAGAGTTGGGCTGATCCTTCTGTTTCGCCAGCCTTTCCCTCTCCCCTTGGGGGAGAGGGTTGGGGTGAGGGGTCCGGCCTTTCAGCGTTGTGTAAATCATATCGAGAACACCTTCAAATTCATCAAACAGTTGATTGTTCCAAAATCGCAACACGGTCACGCCTTCCTCTTTCAGATACTTATCCCGTTGCTCGTCTTGAACAATTCCCTTCGGCTTGCCGTGTTGTCCACCATCCAACTCAATGGCCAATTTTGATTCAGCACAATAAAAATCCAGAATGTAAGACCCAAAGGACTGCTGCCGCCGAAACTTTGCACCCAAAACTTTACGATCTCGCAGATGATACCAAAGTTTCTTCTCGGCTTCTGTTGGACTGTGACGGAGAGCTTTGACCAACGATTTGTTCTGCGTTTTCAACGACTCAACACCCCTCACCTTAATCCTCTCCCCCAAGGGGAGAGGAAATCACAATTCATCTCAAGACCTCTTTTCCTCAGGCTCTTATACTTCTGCGCGAAACTTCTCCGCACCGCGGCGCAAACGCGCGAGCACGCGGTCCCGACCAAGCACCTCCAACATATGATACAGCGACGGACCAGCCGATTTGCCGCTAACCGCGACCCGGCAAGGGTGAATCAATTCACCTGTCTTGATACCCATCTCGGCCGCGAGCGCCTTCAATGCCGCTTCAAGACCAGCCGCATCCCACGCAGCCAGCGCGGAAAACTTGTCGGCCAGTTTCAACAATCGTTCGCTGGCCTGCGGGGCGCTGCACGACTTTTTCACAGCTTCCGGGTCGAACGGGTAGTCGTCCGTGAAGAAATAACTGATCCAATCCGGCAGTTCCTTCAGGAGTTTGATCTTCTCTTTGACGAGGCCAAGGACCTTCGGATCATCGCGGCCACCGGTAAACGGCCGTGCCAAGGTCAGGAAGCGATCGAGCGGCAGGGCGCGGATGTATTCGCCATTCATCCACAACAACTTGGTGGAATCGAAACGCGCATTGTTCCGGAGAATCTGCGGGAGATCGAAGAGTTTGACGATCTCCTCGATGGGCATGACCTCGCGATTGTCCTTGGGCGACCAGCCGAGCAGGCACAGATAATTTCGCACCGCTTCGGGAACGTACCCGTCTTCAATATACGTCTGCAACGACGCCAAGCGCACTTTCGCGGCATCGGGATCGCTCTTGCTCATCTTCGTGCCGTCGGCATTCAGGATCATCGGGACGTGTGCGTACTGCGGCGGCTCAACGCCGAATCCTCGAAACAGCGCGATGTGCTTGGCCGTGTTGGAAAGAAGGTCCTCGCCGCGGAGCACATGGGTGATTTTCATCTCCAGGTCGTCCACCACATTCACGAAATGGAACACCGGATGGCCGTCGCTGCGCACGATCACAAAATCCGGATTAGCCATTTCCGTTTCATTCAACTGACGCACCACGGGACCAGCGATGAGATCATTCACCACGATCGGCTCGCGCGTCATCTTGAACCAAATGGCCCCTTCACGTTTATAGGCGAGGCCCTTGTCCTCCAGTTCCTTCACGCGCCGCCGATAAATGTCCGCGCGTTGGGATTGGAAATAAGGACCATAGGAACCGCCTTTTTCGGGACCCTCATCCCAGTCGAGCTCCAACCACCGCAGGCCATCGAGAATCGTGCGCAACGATTGCTCCGTGTTGCGTGCGGCATCCGTATCTTCGATGCGCAAGACAAACGTGCCACCCGTATGTCGGGCGTACAACCAATTGAATAATGCCGTGCGCACGGTCCCAATGTGAAGAAAACCCGTGGGGCTCGGCGCAAATCTGACACGGAAGCTCATAGTGGCCGGAAAATAGCAGACGACGGACACATGCGGCAAGATGCAATCCCTCTCCCGCGGGTTAATAGGCGGCCGACTGTGTCTGGAGGTATAGGATGCGCACGGCCACTGCCAACGCAAGCAACAGGGTGAACCAAGTGAAAATAAAGCCCGTGTAGTAGAAGGTGAGCGGCTTGGCCCTTGCGCAGGTGAGGTCCCGGTACTTCCGCAATTCCGGGAACACACGCCAGAAAAGCAGCCCTGTTGGCAAGCGCGCGCCGTGACGGTAGAGCCGGCGGCAAATCACCATCCAGTGCAGCAGAATGTTGGTAATCAACGACGCCCCGAGCAGGATCATCAATGCAAGAAGATCCCGGTTCTGGGTGACAAAAGTTGCCATACCTTACAATGACTGCAAAAAGTCTGCCAATTCGCCAGGGTTGGGGCTCTTGGCGGTGCGGACATAATAACCGGAAGTGCCCACACCCAGCTGCAGCGCGATCTCATTGTCCACCCCCAGCAACTTGCCGAGGCAGAAACCCGCATTGAAATGATCGCCAGCGCCCGTGCTGATGAGCGGTTTTTCGACAAAGGGGCCGTTCGCCCGGGCAACACCATCGACGGAAGCGGCGACCGCATAGGCGCGTGGATGGACAACAACTCCGGAAGTTTTGATTTTCTCCTGAATGAATTTAGCGACTGCTTGGACCGCCTCTTCCCCCTCATGTGAGCCCTTGTAACCCAGCACTTCGCCGATCAGAAACGACTCCTTCTCATTGAGCCCGAGGTAAACATCAAAATACTTCTGGAACCGACCGATCAATTCCGTGGCCTTGCGGATGTCCCGGGCATCCCGCTTCTCAGGATCGGCCAGGTCAAAGAAAAATACGGGACGCGACTGTGCCGGCATCTTCGGGCAGATTTCGGCGAGGACGTGCTCCCAGATATCGCTCATGTGCGGCAACATCGTCCAATTCTGCAACCCGATCAGGTTCGCAGCGGCAAAACAACGTTCGAGTTCATTGCGACCCACGCGCGCGACGAGGTTCTCCCAGTTCACCTCGCCCAGCGAAGCGTGCTTGCCCATCATGATTTTCCCGTCATCGAATTCCAGGGCATCGGTGTACCCCGGCTCGGCGATGCTGTGGACGGTGGCGTGTTTGGCGAATTCCGCGAAGACGGGATGGAGGTTCGGGTAACCGAGATTGCCGATATAAGTCACCTGCGTACCGAATGCGGCCAGCGCGTTCGCCATGATCGGGCCGTTACCACCCAGTTTCACGAGCTCGACCACCAATTCGGCGTTGGCGCTCTTGCCGGCAGCGGCGCTGATGCGCGCCCCGAAGCTCGCCAGGGTGGGCACCCGCGTAAATTTCTGCGCCGACTCGCGTTTATCAACGACGCTGATGATTTGGTCGACAAAACCGTCGAGCCCGATGGTGATGCGTTGGCCGGCAAGGGTCCGGGCCTGGGTGCGCAGGACATTCGCGGTACGTTGGGACAATTTTTCAGCGCTCAATACCTGTCCTCAAGAAACGGGCAACGGATTTGCGGTAGAAGTCGAGGTGTAATCACGTCCATTGTCCTTAACAAAAAAACGTGACCCGCTCAATCTCTTTCACAACTCACGCAACAAGGCCTTGACCTTTTCCGCCGTGCTGCATACGCTCTACAGGTCTTGTAACTGCACAGCTACGGAACAACGGGTGGAAGATTTGGGATTCGCAAAATCATGAAGAAACTCGAAATCGGACAGCGTGCGCCGGACTTCTCCCTGCCGGGCGTGGACGGCAAGGACTACACGCTGAATTCATTCAAGGACAAGAAGGTTGTCGTCGTCTTGTTCACCTGCAACCATTGCCCTTATGCCCAGGCCTACGAGGATCGTCTGGTCAACATCCAGCGCGATTTCGGCGCCAAAGGCGTCCAGTTCGTCGCCATCAATCCCAACGACTCGGCGGGTTATCCCGAGGATGGATTCGAGAACATGATCAAGCGCGCCAAAAAGAAGCAATTTAACTTCCCCTATCTACGCGACGAGGCGCAACGGGTGGCACGCGCTTACGGCGCGGAGTACACGCCCGAAGTCTTCGTCCTCAACTCCAAGCAGGAAGTGCGTTATATCGGTCGCGTGGATGACAACTGGCAGCATCCCGATAAAGCCCGCACGCACGACCTGCGCGATGCCATCGACGCCGTGCTCGCCCACAAGAAAGTCGCCAATCCTGTGACGCACGCGATCGGTTGCACAATTAAATGGAAGATGTAAATTGCCGGTGGAGGGAACATGGCGTACCGACTGCTTATCTTTTTGACCAAACTCGGGATCAACGCGCTGGCGTTGCTGCTGGCCGCCCAGATATTTCCCAAAATCTCGTTCGATAGCCAGCAAGCCACCTTCATCGCCGCCCTGGTTCTGGCGCTGGTCAACACCTACCTGCGCCCACTCGTCGTCATCCTGACGTTGCCCATCAACATCCTTACACTCGGCCTCTTTACGTTGATCATCAACGGCATGATGCTGGAGCTTGTCAGCTGGATCATCCCCACGTTCCATGTCGAAGGTTTCTGGACCGCGGTTGGCGGCGCGCTTGTCATTAGCATCGTCAGTTGCCTGCTGAACCTGCTCCTGCAACCTGACCGGGTGCAAGTGCGCATTCATCGCGCATGAAGAAGTTCTCCGCGGTCATCTTCGACCTCGACGGGGTGATTGTCGACAGCGAGCCGCTACACCAGAAAGCATTTGAGGATCTCTTCGCGGAACTCGGGCGGAAACATGACCACGGCGTTGTCTTCTCCGAGCACGTCGGGCTCTCCGACCATTCGACGTTGCGTGCCTTCCTCAAGAAAACCGGACTGCAACACGATCTGGAAGACCTCAACAAGCGAAAGCTGAACTACTTCCTCTGTTACCTGCGCGAGCATCGTCCCGTCTTCAAGGGATTGCACGACCTGGTGCCCGAACTCGCGAAGCGCTACCGACTCGGCGTGGCCACCAGCTCGCCGCATCAGGTCGCGGAAGTCGTCATGGAAATCTCCGGGCTGAAGTCCCACTTCCAAGCCATCATCGCCCGGGAAGACATTCGCTTCCCGAAACCCGATCCGGAAATCTATTTCACTGCCGCCCGAAAACTTGGCGTCCGACCGTCAACCTGCTGCGTGATCGAGGACAGCACTCCCGGCATCCAGGCCGCCAAAATGGCCGGCATGACCGTCATCGGCCTCACGACCAGCCTCCCACCCGAAAAACTAAAGCGCGCCGACCTCATCGCCCGCAACTACGACGACGTCCGCAAGCTCCTCCTTTAGTGACGGCCCGTCGGAGTCAAAACGAAAACGCCCAACCAATAACTGGTTGGGCGCTGCAACGAAGTGAAGTTCCTTCTTACCGGCTATTTACGGCGTCTAATGGACAGGAACGTAAAGATACCAGCCAAAGCCAGGACCATCGTGTTCGGCTCAGGAACCGAAGTAATGCTACCAGAATACGATGTAAAGCCACCCACCGTCGCCAGTGTCGTCAGGTCTTTCGCCGGGACAAACTGGAAGGTGACGACGTCTTCTCCAGAACCCGCCGCTGCCAGCGCGCCCAAATCATTGTTGGTACCGACGGGATACGCTATATTGCTAAGATTGACCTGGCCGTTGAGGTCAAGAACCCCAAGGACGTTAACCGTCCCGATACTAATCCAAGTGATTGTACCCGTAAGATCATTTGTACCTTTGTCGGTAATATGCAGGGTGCTCGTACCGGTTACCGAAGCGGATTGCAGTCCTCCGTTCGTTGTAATCCCCCCGATAGTGAATGGACCGCCAGGAGCCACATAGCCATTGAGACCTACTGAATCCCCAACCCCGCCAATGACACTGGAGATTGAGAATTGATAACCGTTGGTGCTCGTGAAATTAAATGTGCTATTCCCGGCAAAGTTCACGACAGTTCCGTCCAAACTTTGAAAATCAAGCGTGATGGCCTTTGCCTGGAACGAAAGGGAAAGCAACCCCAAAATGGCTACAACAGAGAAACGGAAACCCGCGGAAAGTTTCAAACTCGCCATCATAATTCACCCAGCCTCGCTGATCCCTCAACGACTATTAGGTTTTGTGAGCTACCCTCTTTGGTTGCCCAAATCTCCTGAGGATACCTCTTCTCGCTGACACGAGGGATAGGGGAAACCGCCCCGGAAGTCAAGTACGATTATGTGACATTGCGGTGTATTTCGAGGGTCCTTTCCGAGACGACCCAGGTCGGATTCCCACCCTGGCAAGGTATCGAAATAAAAATGCTGTTGTAATTCGGCGCCCTTGCTATACTAATGACCGTCATCCACCCTAAAAGGAGGTAGTGAATGAGTACGGACGGCATTGTTGATTTCTTGATCGCCCTCGTGGTGATCATGGTCGTGGCGTTGCAAGTGCAGATTCTCCAGCTTAAAAAGAGGCTTCGTGCCATGTCCGGCGGAGCCCCCAAGAGCTAGTGCCGAACCGGAGTTTTTAGGCCACGGGCCAGTTATGGATACACAATTACGCAACGCCCATATTCGGATCGAACGGAAGCGGTTCACCTTTGACCTGAAAGAGAACCTGCAAGGTTCCTTCTTGCGGATCACGGAAGAGGTCAATAGCGGCCGCCGCAACTCCATCGTCATCCCCGTGTCAGGCTTGGAACTGTTCCGGGACTCCCTCAACGATTTGATCGAGTTCAACAAGTCATCCGTCGGTAGCCCAACAGTCCTTCCCTTGGGACAACCGAAAGCGGAGACATCTGCTCCGGGCGGTTCAGCGAATTTAGAAATGGGTGCCTGAGCGCCGGATCTTCCTGAAGTTGTTCCCGCCCTCTCAGGGCGTGATATCAAGCCGGTGCAGCACCACGAGACGTTGCCCGACACGCTTCCTTGAAAGGCCGGATAACATCCCACCGATGGCAAGTCGAGCACTTTCCTGCCATCGACAGGACAGCAGCAAACTTGATTGTGAAGCCGCTATCGTCATAGAATCGCCTCCACAAAATCACCCGAACCGGACACGAATCATGAAGCGACTCGGATTTCTTCTCGCACTATCCCTTACCTCCAACCTGTTCGCACCCATTTGTATCGGCCAGGAAACGAACACGTTGCCCAACGGAGACAAGTATGTGGGTGACTGGAAGGATGGACAGCCGAATGGCCACGGCACAATGACGTCGTCCCAAGGTGCGATCTACGTGGGGGAGTTTAGGAATGGGCTGCCCAACGGCCAGGGGGTCAGCACCATGCCCAACGGAACGAAGTACGAGGGCGAATTCAAAGATGCCTTCCCGGATGGTTTTGGCACAATCACAACCCCGCAAGGAAGGAAATATGTCGGACAGTTAAAGCGTGGTAGCCCGGAGGGTCAGGGCACCAGCACGACACCGGACGGAAGGCAATATACGGGTGAATTTAAAAATGGCCAACCCAACGGACAGGGAAGTGTTACCGGATCGGACGGGACGAATCAACGCGGCGAGTGGCGCGACGGTAAAGAATACAAGGTAAGCGGAACCTGGGTGGCACCCAATGGCGCCAGGGAGGAAGGGACCTGGAACGCCGATGGCAGTCCCAGTGGCGGGACCATCGCGTGGACAAATGGACGCCGATACAAAGGCGACTGGAAGATCGTTGGCGGACAAGCTGAACAACCGGATGGCTCGGGAGTAACGACCTGGTCCGACGGTCGCAAGTACGAGGGTCGATTCCGTGAAGGAATGATGGATGGGCAGGGCAAAATGACCTACCCGAACGGAAAAATCGAAGACGGTCTCTGGAAGGAAAACAGCTTCGTAGGAAAGGCCCAACCAGCGCAGTCAACGCACTAAACTCCTCAAGCCATCGCCAGGACCGATCCCGCCCGCCGTTCCCGGAGAAATTCCGCCAAAAACTTCGCCGTATAGGATGTGCCCTTGATGACCTGCTGCGGAGTCCCCTGCGCCACGATCTTCCCGCCGCCATCTCCCCCTTCGGGGCCAAGATCGATGATCCAATCCGCTTCGGCAATAATGTCGAGATTGTGCTCGATGATGACCACCGTATTGCCGGCGTCCACCAACCGATGCAGCACGCGGATCAGTTTCTCCACGTCCGCCATGTGCAATCCAATCGTCGGCTCGTCGAGCACATAGAGCGTGGCGGGACCTTCCCGGCGTTCGCCCGTTTCCGCCTTCGCCAATTCGGTCACCAGCTTGATGCGTTGCGCTTCGCCACCGCTCAACGTCGGGCTGGGCTGGCCGAGCGTGACGTAACCCAGCCCCACCTCTTGCAATAACTTCAGTCCACGGTGAATGTACCGGTGCGCGGAAAAGAATTCCACCGCCTCATCGACACTCATGCCCAACACGTCGCCGATGGATTTCTCCTTGAAGCGGATGTCCAACGTCTCGGGCGTGAATCGCTTCCCGCGGCACGCGTCGCAGGTGACCGACACATCCGGCAGAAAACTCATCTCGATCTTCTTCAGGCCCTGACCCTCGCATTCCTCGCAGCGCCCGCCCGAGACATTGAAGGAAAACCGCGAGCGCCCATACCCGCGCATCTTCGCCTCGGGAATATTGGCGAACAGATCGCGAATGTCGTCCCAGAATCCCACGTACGTTGCCGGGCACGAGCGCGGTGTCTTGCCAATCGGAGCCTGGTCGACTTCGAGAGCGCGTGACACATTCTCGATGCCGTGAATTTGTTCGCACCCCAGGCGGTGCGTCCGGTCCTTCAAGTTCTTGTAGAGCACATCCCGAATCAGCGTGCTCTTGCCGCTTCCACTCACGCCCGTCACGGCAACGAGTTGGCCCAGCGGGATCTTCACGCGGACATTCTTCAGGTTATGCAGCTTCGCGCCGATAATCTCCACGAATTTCGTGGCGATTGGGCGCGAGATCCCGTTCAAGGGATGCCGCAAGGGTTCGCGAAGCAACTTGCCCGTGAGCGATTCGCGGTTGGCAAGAATCTCCTTGAGGCTTCCCTCCGCGACCAACCGTCCGCCGTTACGGCCGGCGCCGGGACCGAGATCAATAATATGCTCGGCGCGACGGATCGTATCTTCATCATGTTCGACCACCACCACCGTGTTACCCTTCGCCCCG
>Ga0206960_1061_pt1 | contig 29370 bp, 27 predicted proteins | sample Alteio_BWOrgHeat_29_FD_153255 | JGI IMG/M metagenome (GOLD analysis project Ga0206960, IMG submission 153255) | Enriched cells from forest soil in Barre Woods Harvard Forest LTER site, Petersham, Massachusetts, United States -... | ecosystem: Environmental > Terrestrial > Soil > Temperate forest >... | reverse complement strand
ATCTGCATCAGGCAATTCTGACACTTCAGACTCGATCTTACCGCAAATCACAACCGCTTCTGATCCCTCTGCTTTCGCGTGTTCCATTACTTTTTGAACATGTGGGTTGGCTGAAGGGTTCGCCATGTCTGAGTCATCGACATTACAGATGTACATGACCTTCTTGCCGGTGATCAGGTGAAAGTCGTGCAAGAGCAGTTGCTCTTCGGCGTTCATCTTCAAAGAGCGTGCAGGGCGCCCCGCTTCAAGTGCAATTTTGACGGGTTCAAGTACACCCAAAACTGCAGCCGCTTTTTTATCACTCTTTGCTGCCTTTTGGATTCCAGAGAAGCGTTTCGTAACCGTGTCGAGGTCGGCAAGCATCAGTTCAGTATCAATCGTTGAAATATCTCGAAGAGGATCAACGGAGCCATCGACATGTGTGATGTTCGAATCATTAAAGCAACGCACAACATGTGCGATGGCCTGTGTTTCACGAATGTGACCCAAGAATTGGTTCCCCAAGCCTTCACCTTTTGAAGCGCCTTTAACGAGACCCGCGATGTCGACGAAACTCATCGCAGCAGGTATGAGGCTCTGCGGCGGAATAAATTTAATAATGTCGTCTAGTCTCGGGTCGGGCACTTTCACGATGCCGGTATTCGGATTGATGGTGCAGAAAGGGTAGTTGGCAACTTCAGCTTTAGCTGCAGTCAGTGCATTAAAAATGGTCGATTTGCCGACATTCGGAAGGCCAACAATGCCGCAAGAAAGGTTACTCATTTTTCGTCCTTTGATTGAATTTGTTCATGGCTTCTTTTACCTGATTTTTAAGACAAAGCTCAATAGCTTCTGCGACTTGATCGAGCAGGCGATCAAGTTCATTCAGCTCGGCTTGAGAGTAGTTTTCAAGCACGTAATCGGCAATATCATATTCTGGGTGATCGGGTCGGCCAATGCCGATGCGCACACGGTGATAATTGAGTCCGAGATTTCCAAGGTGCTGGTCGATGGATTTAAGACCATTGTGCCCACCGTTGCCGCCACCCGTTTTGATGCGAAGGCTTCCTGCAGGCAAATCGAGATCATCGTGAATGACAATGATGTCTTCGGGTTTGATTTTATAAAAAGTGCACAGTTCGCCAACTGAAACACCAGAGACGTTCATGAACGTTTGCGGTTTTGCGAGTAAAGTTTTTTCGCTACCTACAGTGGCTTTAAAAATCTCGGCTTTCGCTTGCGTCGATGGGCCTGTAGCTTTCCATCGATCGATCAGTCGGTCGACAGCAAGAAATCCGACATTGTGGCGGGTGACTTCATAGCGAGCACCTGGATTGCCTAGGCCGACGACGAGTTTCATGGTTTTAAATGAACAGACTGCTTACGCTGTCGTAGTTGTGAATGCGATGAATGGCTTCAGCCAAAAGGTCGGCAACAGAAAGCTGAAAAATCTTTCCACACTTTGCTGCATCAGGTGACAAAGGAATTGTGTCACTTACAATAACCTTCGTGATTTTTGAATTCATGATGCGCTCAATCGCTGGTCCTGAAAGCACGCCGTGAGTGGCGGCTGCGTAAACTTTTTTGGCGCCATGTTCAAGCACGGCGTTGGCTGCTTCGGTGAGCGTGCCAGCGGTGTCGATCATATCGTCAAGCAGAATGGCAACTTTTCCGTTCACGTCACCGATGATGTTCATGGCTTTGGCGATGTTCGGGCCTACACGGCGTTTGTCGATCATCGCGACGCTGGCTTCAAGTCGTTTTGCGTATGAGCGTGCTCGCTCAACACCCCCTGCATCGGGGCTGACAATGACAGTTTCACCGGGTTCATGAATTTCTTTTTTGATGTAATCGAGAATAACGGGTGAGGCGAAAAGATTGTCTAAAGGAATATCAAAGAACCCTTGAATCTGACCTGCGTGAAGATCCATAGAGACAACTCGCGTAGCGCCTGCTGTTGCCAACAAATCAGCGACGAGCTTTGCACTGATGGGAGTACGTGGAGCGACTTTGCGGTCTTGCCTTGCGTAGCCATAGTACGGAATGACGGCGGTGATCTCTTTTGCACTCGCGCGCTTGAGTGCGTCGATCATGATGAGAAGTTCCATCAGGCTGTCGTTGGCCGGACGACAAGTACTTTGAATGACAAAACAGTCACGACCCCGAACATTTTCTTGGATTTCGACAAAGAGCTCACCATCACTGAAGCGGCGAAGTTCAGCTATGCCTAGGGGCTTCCCAAGCTTCTCACAGATTTTCTGCGCTAGAGGCCGGTTAGAATTTCCCGAAAGAATGACCCATTCTCTTGTACGCATCGTGTAGATTCGATATCCTAAACCCACTTGAATGTCACTCATTGGCGTTTTCTCTAGAACTCGATTTTTGCCCGAATGGCTTTTGCTTCAGCTTTTTCCTCCCTTTTTATTTATGGGGGTGAAAGTTTTGCGAATTGCGCCCGATTACCGTGAAATTTCTTTACGGATCCCGATGCGTTGGTATGGCCGCAACATGCATGGAACGCTTTTCGGAGGGTTTATGTGCGCGGTATCAGACCCTCTGCCGACGCTTTTGTGCGAACGAATCTTTAAAGGTGTTCAGGCTTGGACAAAGCGCAATTCTGTAGAGTTTAAGAGGCCCGCGCGAAGCGCCTTAACTCTCACGATCGAGATTCGACCCGACGCTATAGAAACCATTAAAAGAGAACTTGATTTAAACTGTCAGGTTACCTACACTTTTGAGTTTTCATTTATCGATCAGCGGGGTCATGTGGTGGCTGAAGTTTCGAATACGGTTTATCTCAGAAGAAAGCAGCGAGAACCTTTGCGGGTTGGAGGATAAGCACCTTGGGTTTAGCCAGTCGTGTAAAGCGACTCTTTGTCGGAGAGCCGCTGACCAATCAGCGCCTTCAAGACGAGCACATTTCAAAATTCAAAGCGATGGCGATCTTGTCATCCGATGCACTGTCTTCCGTTGCATACGCCACAGAAGAAATTTTATTGGGTTTAATTGTTATTTCATCTGCAGCAACGGCTTGGTCCGTGCCCGTCGCTCTTGCGATAGTGACACTTATTGTTGTTGTAACCTTGTCGTATCGACAGACGATCGAGACGTATCCAAACGGCGGTGGTGCTTACATTGTCGCGAAAGAAAACTTAGGACTCCACGCGGGCCTTCTCGCGGCAGCTGCTCTGTTATTTGATTACGTGATGACGGTGGTTGTATCTGTTGCTGCAGGCGTGAGCGCGATGACCTCAGCGTTTCCACAACTCTTTGAGCACCGCGTACTTCTTTCTGCTGCTTTTGTTTTGATTATTATGTTGATGAACCTGCGCGGGGTTCGAGAGTCTGCTCGCGTTTTTGCTTGGCCTACTTATCTCTTTATCGTTTCCATTTTTCTCACATTGATTGTGGGAACTTTTCGATTGCTGAGTGGTGAGATTCACCCGATTGAAGCCATTGTCCCCGATCATTATTCATCGATTGCTCTTTTTGTTGTGCTGAAAGCCTTTTCGTCAGGCTGCACTGCCTTAACCGGAATTGAGGCGATTTCAAACTCGGTTCCCGTTTTCGAACACCCACAAGCGCAAAACGCGAAAAAAACAATGACCTGGATGTCGATCATCTTGGGGCTTCTCTTTTTGGGTACGACGATTTTAGTTCGAGAGTATGGTGTCATGCCGAGCGCGAAAGAAACGGTGATTTCTCAACTGGCACGAGGAGTTTTCGGTCAGAATATTTTTTATTATGTCGTGCAGCTTTCAACAGCTTTGATTTTATTTTTGGCAGCGAATACCTCTTATGCAGGATTTCCGTGGCTGGCTTCAAACATGGCGAAAGATCGGTATCTTCCGCGTCAGTTTGCGATGCTGGGCGATCGCCTCGTATTTTCAAACAGTATCGTCGGGCTGAGTCTTTTTGCGATTTTTATTCTCATCATGTTCGGCGCGAACCTCCACTCGATGATTCCTCTTTACGCCACGGGCGTGTTTATGGGCTTTACTCTTTCACAGTTTGGTATGGTGAAGAGACACGCCAGAGTGAGGCAACCAGGCTGGAAGCGTGCGCTGACTGTTAATTTTATTGGGGGTGTGACGACGGGTATTGTGACTGTGGTTGTAGCGGCGACAAAGTTTACCCATGGTGCTTGGTTTGTCTTGCTACTCATTCCCGCTCTTGTTTATCTTTTCACTCGTATTCACCATCATTATATAGAGGTGGGTAAAGAGCTCTCTCTGGTTAAAGAGATATGCCCAGGGCGCATCGAGCCTTATCGACACGTGGTTTTATTGCCCATTTCAGGTATTCATCGTGGCATCATCGATGCGATTCGGTATTCAATGTCGATTTCGAGCGATGTGAGAGCTTGTTACGTTGAACTGGATCCTCTTCAAACTGAACGAGTTAAAGAGGAGTGGAAGAAGTGGGCGCCGAGCGTACCCCTTGTTATTTTGCCTTCGCCTTATCGATCAGTGGTCGCACCCCTTTTAAATTATATTGATGAATTGGGACGACAGTCACAGTGGGACATGATTACGGTCGTGATTCCTGAGTTTGTTACCGCAAAGTGGTGGCACCAGATTTTGCACAATCAGACCGCTTTTTTAATTCGCGCAGCGCTTTTATTTAGACGACGAAAAGTCGTGACGAGTGTGCGTTACCATCTTAAAACGACTTAGCGAGTGTGGTTGAATTTTTTTTCAAGGCGCTGAAGCGAGTCTTCCGTAGATCGAGTGAGTATCGCCCCATCAGCAGCGGCCCAATTTTTTAAATTTTCAAACGCTTGCTTCGACATGGCATCACGAAAGTCATCACGTTTCATCGACTCGAGCCCTTCAAAAAGTCTTGGGTCAAAAAGGGCAAAGTTCATATTCGTGGGTTGATAGTTTTTGATATCTGAACCTGTAATGTATTGTAGAAGAGAGCCGAGTGCAGTGTGAGCAGGCGGCTGTCGATGAGAGATACCCTTCAAGCGTTGATAAATAGACATCGCTGCAAGCAATCCGCAGGCTGAAGACTCAAGGTAGCCCTCCACACCTGTGATTTGGCCAGCTAAGTAAACTTTCGGGTGACCCCTCAATGAGAGGTCAGATCTTAAAACCTTTGGACCACACACATAGGTATTACGGTGAATGGAACCATGCCTGAGGAGTTCGGCCTGCTCAAGACCTGGAATCATTCTAAAAATTCGAGTTTGCTCTGGATATTTTAATTTTGTTTGAAAACCGACAAGATTGTAAGCGGTGAGGGCCTTATTTTCAGGCCTCAATTGTACTACCGCGTAAGGGCGCTTGCCTGTTTTAGGATCCACTAGTCCAACAGGTTTCATGGGCCCAAAACGTAGACTGTCTCGACCGCTTGCTGCGATGGCTTCAATAGGCTGACAGCCCTGAAAAAACTTTTCTTGTTCAAAGGCTTTGGGCGCAACTTTTCCGCCTGTGAGCAAGGCATCTACAAATGCATAATACTGCTCTTCATTGAAAGGGCAGTTGATGTAAGCCAGCTCTTCGCCTTTGTCGTAGCGATTGGCTAGAAAAGTGATATTTCGATCAATCGATTGAGCATCGATGATGGGCGCAATTGCATCGTAAAAATAAAGGTCTTGCTCACCGGTGGCCTGTGCGAGCCATTTGCTTAATGATTCAGAAGTGAGTGGGCCTGTTGCGATAAGTGTCGGTTCTTCAGTGGATGGAGGTGTTGAAACTTCGCCCTCAACCCATTTAATCATCGGATGGTTTTTAATTTTATCTGTAATAAAACCCGCGAACAGATCTCGATCGACGGCTAGAGCCTCTCCACCCGGAACTTCAGATCGCTCCGCAGCTTGAAGGATCAGAGAACCCAGGTGTCTCATTTCAGTCTTAAGCATACCAGGGGCTGAGACAGGCGACTTTGACTTTAAAGAGTTACTGCAGACCAGCTCAGCACAAGCGCCTGTTTTATGTGCTGGGGTCAGACGAGTCGGACGCATTTCATGCAGAATGACGCGTACACCGCGTTCCGCCAAAAAATAGGCGGCCTCACTACCGGCCAGGCCACTTCCGACGATGTGTACTTGGGTTTCATTCATTCCGGTATGCGTTAACATACGGTACTTCAAACGCCAACTTTTCTGAATTACACTCAATAGAGATGGAAATGAAAGCTGCGATTACACGATTTCTGTCTCATCTCGAAAAAGTAAAGAGGCTAAGCCCTCACACATTAAGGGCTTACGAAGGCGATTTATCTCACTGGTCAAGCTACCTAGAAAAAACACTTAAAGAAAAGTCAGTTGAAAATTTTGCGAAAAATTACGAGCCTACGCACCTCAGAAGTTATTTACACGGTTTATTCGAGACCCATGAGCGCTCTTCAATCTCGAGAAGACTTTCTGCCATTCGTTCTTTTTTAAGATTTGCGCGCAAACAAAGCTGGATTGATCGAGATGTGGGAGGACTTGTTCCTTCGCCCAAAACCAATCGACCTTTGCCTCGTTTTTTAAGCGTAGACCAAATTTTAGAACTTTTGCGTTCACCTGATACAAGCACCTTTTTAGGACGACGCGATCGCGCTCTATTTGAAGTGCTCTATGGCTGTGGGTTACGAGTCAGTGAAGCCGTAGGTTTAAGCTGGGAAGATATTGAGGCGTCATCAGGTTGGATCACTGTCACGGGCAAGGGCTCAAAGCAAAGAACGGTTCCACTGGGCACAGCGGCGAAAGAAGCTTTAGAAACTTATCGCGCAGATCTTTCTCAAAGAGGTCGGCGTGATCCTGTATTTGTAAATGCAAGAGGGGGGCGCTTAACCGCTCGAAGTATTGCGCGAATCTTAGCGCGCCATTTGGTTCGCGCATTATCATCGACCGCTGCGATTTCACCCCATGGCCTTCGTCACAGTTTTGCAACCCATCTTTTATCTGCGGGCGCCGATCTTCGTGCGATTCAAGAGCTTTTGGGTCACTCTAGGCTTTCAACAACACAGAAATATACGCACGTCGATTTAGGCGCGCTTATGGACGAATATCGGCAGGCGCATCCGCTTGCAGCCCGTCGTCCGACTAAAAAAGAAGGATTTGTTTAGGCCCTTCTTTCTGTTAATGAATAAGGTGACCTCATGAATCACTTGCTCGATCGTCTAGTCGATCTCTTTTTAGGTTTGTATGGGCCCATGCCTTACACCATTGTTTTTATCATTCTTTTTGGATGTGGGATCGGTCTCCCTATTCCTGAAGACATTATTTTAATTGGCGCAGGGGTTGCCTCTTATTACGGAGTTGCGAATGTGAACCTGATGGTTCTCGTTGCGATTTTAGGAATTCTCGTTGGGGATTGTATTATTTTTTGGCTCGGCGCCCATTACGGAAGAAAGCTCACGAAGAAATGGTTTTTTAATCGTATTTTATCTCCTGAGCGGCTTGAATGGGTTAAAGGTAAATTTCATCGTTGGGGAAACCGACTTATTTTTATCGTGAGATTTATGCCGGGCTTTAGAGCGCCTGCGTATTTTTCAGCAGGTACATTGCACCTTCCTTTTCGAATATTTATTTTTTATGATGGAATGGCAGCGTTGATTAGCGCTCCTTTAATTGTGTATACGGTTTTCTTTTTTGGGGATCAGGTCGACCTCATTGTTAAAAGAATTCAAAAAGTTGAATCAGGAATTTTAATTACGATTATTGCAGTAGCAGTTATTATTGCGACAAAGTTTTTTCTATCTCGAAGAAAGCACGCGACAAGATGAGGTTTAAAATATTTTTACCGCTTATACTTTTTATTTTCTCTGCGTGCGTGCATCGACCACAACAAGCGGTAGCTATAGGCCAAGAGCCTCAGGCTTCACCGCCTCCCGCAGTCGTGGTAGACGACTCGGTTGAAATTCAAAAGTGGTGTGCTGAGTTGCACGGGCGCATTCAAAAGAAATATAAGTGGCCTGAGAACCCCTGTTTGGTCACTCAGTGGCACATTAAAGGACATTCGACTGAGGGCCGCCCTCTTGTATACGCTGAGTTTGGAAAAGAAGACCTCGTTAACACGACTCTCGTTTTTTCAATGGTTCATGGAGACGAGGCTACTCCACTTTTTTTAGGACTTCGTTTGGCGAAGTGGGTGCAAGACAACCAAGATATCTTTACGAGTGCTAGAGTGATTATTGTTCCACTGGTTAATCCCGATGGTTTTTTTCATGAACCGCAAACACGCGTGAACGCACACAAAGTCGATCTAAACAGAAATTTCAACACGAAGGATTGGTCGACACGCGCTCTTCAAGACTGGAAAGGCAAGTTTCGATCAGACCCTAGAAGGAATCCAGGAGAAGCTCCTGAATCAGAGATAGAAACAAAGTTTCAGATTGAAATGATCGAGAAGTTTCACCCAACAAAAATTATATCAGTTCATGCCCCTTTAAATTTTCTAGATTATGATGGTCCAAATACGTTGACGCTCAAAGATTTTCCAGAAGAGTACGTCAAGCGTTGCTTACAGCTTCGTTCTAAAATCAAAGCGATCTCGAGTGGTTTTTTTCCGGGCTCTTTAGGCAACTATGCCGGCCAAGAGCGTGGTATTCCAACGTTTACACTTGAACTTCCAACAGCCGACTTTAGACGAGCATTGCTTTATTGGAGAAGGTTCAAGCCCGGCATTCGTACCGTGATTGAATACCGAATTTCTGATCAGGTTTCTCGTTCGAGTACCACGGCAGGCGGCTAATGCGTATTCATCGATTTATTGCTGTTGTTTGCACGATCCTTTTTGTTTTTCTTTGGATTCATGGAAGTCTTCTCGGCTTAACGGATGATGAGGCTTACTACTGGATTCTTTCAAGAACCCCATCCTGGGGCTATGCCTACCACCCACCTGCGGTCGGTTGGGTCATTGCTTTTTTTGAAAAAACACTGGGTCCCATATTAGGTTATGCGTCTTCTGCAGTAGTTCGGTTTCCTTCTTCATTATTCACAGCGCTCGTCGTTTGTGGAGTTTTGATTTGGTATGAAAAAATCGGTTTCACTTCAAGGCAACTAAAGAAATCGTTTTTCATTTTTTTAGCCTTTCCCGCACTCTTTGGATCGTCTTGGATGATGGTTCCGGATCTTCCTCTTTTTTTAGGATGGATTTTGCTTTTTGTATGTATTTGGGAATGTCTCAAGGGCAAGCCTTCTAATCGACATTACTGTGGCATCACATTGGGCACAGCTTTGGCACTTCTTTCGAAGTTTAGCGCAATACTCTTTATCGCCTCAGCTGTGATGACACTTTGGATCGGAGGATATCGGGTTCCAGAACGACGAAAGATTTTTTTTAAAGCATCTGCGGCTTTGTTTTTTGGTTTATTCTTAGCTCTTATTCCAATTTTAATTTGGAATATTAAAACAAACTGGGAACCTCTTCGTTATCAAATTCATGATCGGCACTCAGGCGGTCATTTGTCTTTACTTCGATTTTCAAGGTTTTGGTTAATTGAGATTTTAATTGCAGGCCCAGCGTTGATCTACTTTGGATTTAAACAAGGTTATCTTAATGCTAAAAAAATGTTTTCTGTATTTTGCAAAGAAAGGGGTCTTTCTTCGGGTCAGTATCTCTTTATTTGGGCCTTTCCATCCGCCCTTGTTTTTTGTCTTCAGCCTTTAATCTCAGATTTTAAATTGCATTGGGTTTTTATTGTCTGGCTTCCGGTCATGATGGAATTTGTACGGCAAGTCATTGTGAAGGGCCCGATCCAACCTCGATTGAAAATGGCAACCTATTTTCAGCAAGCGTATAGCTACTTTTTAATCGCCTTTGTTTTAGTGTCTTGCCACGTTCCACTGATGAGTTGGACGATGCAAAGGGTTTTAAATAAAGAGCCTGACCCCAGGTGGGATGTAACGAATGATATGTATGGGTGGTCTGAATTAAGAAATCAAGTTCAAGAGCACCTCGGTGTTGCAGCACTTGCCTTTCCACTCGTAGGATCACGCTATCAGACAGCATCGCAAGCAGCATTTTCGTGGGGAAATGCAAGTCGAGTGGAGCTTTTACCTCGAGGCACTAAAGATCGGTTTGAGTGGCCTGAGCTAGGCATCACAGACGGTGTGGGTCCCGAGTGGCCACGTTTGTTGAGCCCTGTTCTTTTTGTGGCAGACAATCGATATACGGCGGGCCCTGAGTTCAAATCTGCACATTGTGAAAAGTCGTTTGAGTACAGTTCGAAGAGGCGCTCATTTTTGGCTAAAAGCTTTACTGTTTGGCGATGTGATCCAGAAGCTTCTCAGAAGTTTTTTTAAATTAATTTAAAGCAGATCCCACTTTGACAGTGGAAGCCTTTATAACGGTTTGTGCTCGAATCAGTGCTCGTAACTCTTCAGTCGTTTCACCTTCATAGTGGGCAAGGTGATCTAACGAAAAGGAATCTTTCGTCTCTGTCGAAAGCGCTTGAGCTTGTGTTGACGGATGGGCCGCTGTGGTGTGAATTCGATCACTCAGCTTAGCCAATCGAATACCGAGCGAAACAATAAGGGTAGCAAAGATCGCTGTTAAAAAAGGCACGATCTGCAGGGATCTAGATTTTTTTAGTGAGAGCGCTGGAAGCGGCTTAGGAAGTTCCTTTTCCTTTACTGCGTCTTCTACTCTTACGGTCACCTTTGGAATTAACTTATTTCTATTAAAAGGAGGGGGTTGAACAGTAAGAGCTGGAGCTAGGTTTTGCGCAATTTCTTGAACTGCAGAGAGTGGAGTGGGTTCGATTATTTTTTTGCGACGGCCTGGAATGACCGCAGGCTTTCGCCCCTCTCGTACAGGTTCACCTTGCTTGAGCATCGCAAATCCACCGCACTGAAAACAGCGTGCAAAAAACCACGCATCTTTTAAAGCACGAGAATCGATTCCTAAGTCTTGATTGCAGTGTGGGCACTGAAAACCCATAGGTTCCCCTCATTTAAAGCTTCGGTGACGTGACGTATGGGGTCAATAGGCAAAAAAGACCGAGTGGTAACGACTGAGGAAGTCTTGCGTTTCGCTGAAATTCAACCTACAGAAAGATAAATGAAGCCTGTCTTTAAGACCCTGTCATTAGACGCATTATTAGAAGGTCTATTGAAACAAGACCGCGCGTCTTTGGCGCGTGTGCTCTCTAAAATTGAAAATCGCGACGCAGACCTTCCTAAAATTATTGCAGCGCTTTTTCCGAAAACAGGGCGTGCGCAAGTTTGGGGCATTACGGGGCCTCCAGGTGCAGGCAAGTCCACGCTCGTGGATGGATTAACCACCCAGCTTCGTAAGCTTAAAAAGCGAGTTGCCATTATTGCTGTTGATCCATCAAGCCCTTTTTCTGGTGGAGCCATTTTGGGTGATCGCATTCGGATGCAACGACACTCAGGTGATGAAGGCGTTTACATTCGATCGGTCGGTACTCGTGGTGAGCATGGAGGTCTTTCGCACGCCACCAAAGAAGCAGTCATGGCGCTTGATGCTGCAGGTTTTGATGTGGTGTTGGTTGAAACAGCGGGTGTAGGCCAAACTGAGCTTGGAATACTAAAACTCGCACAAAGTGTGCTTGTAGTTCTTGTTCCTGAAAGCGGCGATTCTATTCAGGTGATGAAAGCTGGGTTGATGGAAATCGCCGATGTCTTTGCGGTCAATAAAAGCGACCGACCCGAAGCCGACAAACTTGTTAAAGAGCTGATTCAGCTAGCTCAAGATAGTGGTGGAGTGGGCGAAAAGGTTTGGCATTCTCCCGTGCACAAAACAGAAGCGATACATGAAACCGGGATTACAGAACTTCTTCAAAGTTTAGAGGCTCATCAGGCGTTTTTAAAATCGTCTGGTCTCGGAATTAGAAAAGCGGAAGATTTTATTAAAGAAGAGATCACAGATATTCTTTCAGAAAAGGTGGCCCGTCAGTCGAGCGATCTGTTTCAAACGGAAGCTGGGATCTTAGCCCTTCGTAAAGTTCTCGATCGACAAACGGACCCCTACGAAGCGGCCAACCATCTTTGGGATAAAATCACAAAGTAACAACGCGCTGCGTTGAAGTTATAGCGAATCCACTAATTTGCCCTGCACAATAGTTGATTAAATAAGTATAAAGTTATTTAGAAACATACCGAAAAGATCAACAAATGGGTTGTGATTTATTGGAATTGGTCCAATAGGTTACTCCTTGGCAGGGGTACAGCATATTCCTGCTACAACTAAAATAGACTGACCACAGAGGTATGGATTGGTACGTCCTAAACGTCCAATCAAACGCCGCCTGAGGAACAGTGGAGGTGTGTATGGGTCTACGAATTGCTACTAACGTGCAATCTCTCGCAGCACAGCGTCATTTGAGCGACAACAGCGCCGCTCAGAAGGCTTCACTCGAGAAATTGTCTTCAGGTTCACGTATCGTCCGCGCAGCTGATGATGCTGCTGGCTTGGCGATTTCTGAAAATATGAGAGCTCAAGTTCGATCGATCCGTCAGGACGTTCGAAACGCGAGTGACGGTATTTCTCTTGTTCAAACCGCTGAAGGTGCGATGAACGAAGTGGGCAACATCTTAGTTCGTTTCCGCGAACTATCGGTGCAAGCCGCTTCAGACACGATCGGTGATACTGAGCGTGGTTTCATCAACAAAGAAGTTCAACAGTTAAAGAGCGAAGTTGATCGTATTTCTTCATCAACTGAGTTCAACGGCCGTAAACTTCTCATTGGTGAAGGCGAACAGCTAGAAATTCAAGTGGGCACGAAAAATAATCCTAACCAAGATCGTATCATTTATGATTCATCGAAAATCAACACAAGTGCTTCTCATTTGGGCATTTCTGATCTTTCGACTGTAACCAAACATGATGCACAAGAAAATCTTGCTAAAGTTGACGATGCGATTCGTGGGTTGACTGAAAACCGCGCAGAAATGGGCGCTCTTCAGAACCGCTTACAATCGACGATCAACAACTTGCAAATCTATGACGAGAACTTGTCTGCAGCACGCAGCCGAATTTATGATGTCGACATGGCATCAGAAACGGCTGAGTTGACAAAAACTAACATTTTGTCAGCAGCTAGCACGTCGGTCCTCAGTCAAGCGAATCAGAACGGCACGATGGCTCTGAAGCTCTTGGGCTAAGAGACCTCGACACCTGTTCCTTGAGAGTTAGGCGGATGGGATAACGCCTTCAGGTTTCCCATCCGCTACTCTCAATTCGACTGAGTGTCACGATTTGTAGACTTCTAGATATTTGTTTTTATTGGTTAAATAATATTTTGTATTATTACTGTATTATTTTACTCAAGTTATAATGCGACGCACCGATAGGTAGTTTGTCAGCAGGGGGATTGTCCTCCTGGTGATGATATCTGCCGACTGTGATTGCTGTTGCATGAGGCGGGTTTTAACTCAGAGAATTTCAAGCTCTCGCTTGAAGACTTTGTGCCACACCCTCTCGTTCTAAATTTCAAATCATCAGACCGGTAGAAAACTCGGATCATGAGTGCGCTCTTGCTCGGTTTACGAACGCGCTCTTGAAGACCACCACTTGCTCTGCGGTACGCAGTGCATGCTTCAAGGAGTTTTTTATGGGCTTAAGAATCGGTACTAACTTACCTGCAATGACGGCCGCAAGGGCCTTAGATAAAACCTCACACGAACAAGCTAAAGCATACGAAAAACTTTCATCGGGTCTACGCGTGAACAGCGCTGCTGATGATGCCGCTGGTCTTGCGATCGGTGAATCAATGAAAGCGCAGATTCGTTCAATGAGTCAGGCTGAACGAAATGCTCAAGACGGCATCTCGCTTGTTCAAACGGCTGAAGGCGCGATGACAGAAGTTTCAAATTTCGCCGTTCGCCTACGTGAACTTGCCATCGAAGCTTCAACAGATACAGTGAGTGATCACGAGCGCAAGTTGATCAATCAAGAATATCAAAGTATTTTAAGCGAAATTGACCGCATTGCAAATGTGACCACATTTAACGGTACCCCTCTCTTGAATGGAGAGGCTGATCAATCCGTTCTTGAGTTCCATGTGGGCATTCAAAATCAAGATGCTGATAAAATTAAATTCAAAGTTCGCGACTACGACATCAAAAGCTCTGCATTGGGAATTGATGGGTTAAGCGCTGCTTCACGAGATGATGCTCGAGATTCGATCGACAAGATCGACCGAGCTATTCATCGTATCGCTGAATCTCGCGCGAGTCTCGGGGCCATGCAGAATCGACTACAAGCTACGAGTAACAACTTGGGCGTGGGTCGCGAAAACCTTGCTGAAGCACGATCGCGTATTATGGATACCGATATGGCTCAAGAGTCGTCTGAGCTGGTTCGCACCAATATTCTGACGAGTGCTGGTGTTGCCGTTCTCGCCCAAGCGAACCAAGCGCCTTCTCAAGCGCTGAAGCTTCTCACTTAGTCCTCTCTGATTTTTAAAAGTGTGCGCCTGGGAACGCCCAGCAGAGACTGTTCGTTCCCAATTTAAGCCCGCCCCCAGGACTGCCGAGGTTCTGGGGGCTTTTATCTTTTAGATGCCAAGAAGGCACCCCTTCTCAACTCTTTTTATTTCTGGCCGATAAGTGGGATGGAGGACCTTGGGTCTTATGAAGATTCGTCCAGTAACCGACACTTTTCAGCCTTTTCAGCGGGTTTCAGACAAACCCGACACGGGCAATGGTTCTGAGCGTCAATCGCATGACGATAAGGGTCGCAATCCTAAAAAAGAAGAAGTGGAAGTTGAACCCGGTTTTGAAGAAGTCAGTAAGGCTCTAGAGTCTTTCACGCTCGATCAGCAGGCGAAAGAAAGTGGCTTATCGGTCAGCATGGATGGAAAAGGCCCTGGTTTGAAGGTCATTTTAAAAGATGGTTCGGGTGCCGTTATTCGTCAGCTCACAGGCGAAGAATTCGTCAAACTGCGTGATTCTGTTGTGAAAGATCAAAAAAGCCCTGGCAAGCTGATCGATCAAAAGCTTTAATTAAAAGCTCCGTTTTTCTCTAAATATTGATTCATACCCCTGACCAGAGTAATCCTATTCAAAAGGTTTTAGAGACTATGGCGCTTTATATTATTTCAGACCTGCACATTCGAGATGAGACCGATCCGTTGCTCAATCATCTGATGCAATGGGTTGACCGCGCTCAACAAGACGACCAGCTTATTTTAGCGGGAGATCTCTTCGATCTATTTGTTGGAAATAAAAACGTGTTCAGAGACCGCTACCAAGGATTCATTGAAACCCTTCGCAGAGCGGGCCAGCGTGGTGTGAAGAGTATTTACATCGAAGGCAATCACGATTTTCAAATTCGCTCTGCATTTAAAGGAATTAAAGGCCTAAAAGTGACTTCAAGAGAAGTGCGTTTGAATTTGGACGGAAAGAAATTTTTTATTGCTCATGGAGATCAAGTCGATCGATCAGACTATAAGTATCTAGCGTGGAGACTTTTCTTAAGAAGCCCGCTGATGAAAGGCGTGATCGCGGCGGCTCCTGGTTCTTGGGTTGAGGGCGTGGGACGAATAAGTAGTCAGAAAAGCAGACAAACAAAACCACTTTTACCTGTCGATCTTCCAAAGGGTTCTCGTGAAGAGCTGAGAAAAACATATCGAAACTTTGCAGCCGATCGCCTGCTTGAAGGCTTTGACTACGTTGTGCTGGGACACTGTCACGATCTTGACGAGATGTGTTTTTCGATCGGTGATCGTACAGGTCAGTATGTGAATGTGGGCTATCCCCGTATTCATGATACTTATCTGGTTTGGAATCCTGGTGAGTCAAAAATTCGTCGCGAAAATCTTTCTTCGCTCTCGCACCACCGAAATGACCCTGCCCGCACTTCTCTTGAGAAGCGCTGAGCCTGGTACTTTCTACCTATTGGAAAACTGCCTGGCTCCACGCATAATGAAGATTGGAACGCGTGTCTTCACTGGCAGGATGCCGGTGAGTGGTTTCGCTTCATGGAGGAAGCGTGGGCTTGAAGTTCGACCCCATGGGGGGTGGACAATTTAAGCAGCTCGTCGCTCAAATGATTGAGGCCGAAAAGCTGCCCATTAAAAGCCTGGAGTCCCGCAAGGGGATTGAACAGGCACGACTAAAATTATTCCAAGACTTCAAGGGCAAGGTCGGTTCACTCTCAAAATCTGTCGAAGATATCGGCAGCATTTCTAAACTCCGCGAATTCAAAGTTGACCTAGGCGACGGCAAAGACCTAGTCGACGTCACGATCGATAAAGAAAAAGCCATGGCGGGCACTTACGAAGTACAGGTCGATCAATTGGCGGCGCGATCATCTATGATCTCACGCGGATTCAAAGACCCAGAAGAGCCTAATCTCGGTATGGGTTTTGTTGTTTTTCAAAAAGCAGATGGATCTAACTTTGAACTCTTCGTAGATGAAAAAGAATCTAGCCTTCGCAATATCGCTACGAAGATCAATAAGACCGAAGGCGCGCCGGTTCAGGCCTCTGTCATCAAAGATATTTATGATGCGGATAAGCCGTGGAAATTAATTGTCACGGCAAAGCAAGACGGCGAACCGAGAGAGGTGACTTTTCCAGAGTTTTATTTCATGGATGGCAACGAAGACTTTTGGATTGATGACAAAAAAGGTGCCCAAAATGCCTTTATTAAACTCGATGGTTTCAGCGTCGATCTCGAGAGCAATGACACCGCTAATTTTTTAGAAGGCATTAACTTACACCTCAAACAGTCGAGACCTGACAAACCCTTTATGATTAAGGTCTCTGAAGACCATCAAAAAGTCGGCGACAAAATTAAAGGCGTTGTAGATCAGATCAACGGTGTTTTGGAGTTTATCAATAAACAAAATGCTGTCGATAAAGATACCGATACCAAAGCTACTTTTGCCGGCGATACTAGTTTGCAAACAATGGAATACCGTCTTCGTAACTTACTTCACGAAGGGTTTCCTTATTGGCCAAACCCCGAAGACGATAAACCTCAGCTCGTGTGGATGCATGAGTTGGGCGTTACTTTAGGTCGTAACGGCCTACTCTCTTACAACGACACAAAATTTAATAAAGCGATGGAAGAAAATTTCGATCGTACGGCTGAAGCAATCACAGGCGAGTACGGCTTCGCTGCTCAGCTCAAGCAGGTGCTTCAATCATTTAATGACCCAGCAACGGGCATGATGAGCACGCGTGAAAAAGGTTTACGTGCTCGAATCAAATCAATCGATGACAACATTGCAAATAAAGAGAGAGCCGTAGAGCAAAAGGCACAAGCAATCACAGATCGGTTTTCAAGACTTCAGGGCACGCTCGCCAATCTACAAAGACAGCAGGCTTCGATCGGCGCCATGGGTGGCGGCGGTGGGGGCGGCGGAATGATTTCACAACTATTGGGCGGATAGTGAGTGGGTAACGAAAGGATAGCGCATCATGTCTAAATTTGGAGCACAGCAATACAAGCAGACGCACATTACGACGGCAAACCGAGGCCAAATCTTACTGATGCTGTATGAGGCTGCGATTCGAAACGTTCAGCGAGCAATCGACTGCATAGAGAAGAAGGACATTCCTGGAAAGGGAATGGCGATTGGTAAGACGCACGACATCATTTCTGAACTCACCTCAACGCTTGACCATAATGTTGGGGGAAAGATTGCTCAAGATCTTGAACGCTTATACAATTTTATGACTGAACAACTGTTGCAGGCCAACCTGGAAAACTCAGGTGAAAAGCTAGCGGCGGTTAAGAAGTTGCTCGAGAACCTGTTAGAGGGTTGGCGCGGAGCGGTAGAACAAGTCAACAAAGGGATGACGAAATAGACCATGGAATTGGTCACTGTAATAGAAAGCCAGACTCGGTGTTTCCGAAAGCTCGGTGAGCTTACGGAGCGCTATGTTTTGGGTCTCAATGAGGGGCGCGCTGACGACCTTGAAGACTTTGAACAGCGCCGAGACTCTATTTTCAAAACCATCGAACTCTATGATCGCAAGATTAATGAGCTTTCTTCTGATGCACTAAAACTTCTTTCACAAGAAGAATTGGTTTTGATTCGTATGCAGTTGGATGTCGCACTTCAAGATCAGCAAAAAGCTAAAGCCGAGGCCCAAAGATCTGACGATGTTCTGATGCATAGACTTGAGCAGCAGCTCGAGGCTCTAGTTACAGATCTTCATCAAGAACATCGCCGTCGCGAAATTCTTTCTCGTTTTAAATCGTCTCGAGGTTTTTCTTCTGGGACAGGAGTTGATCAATCCCTATGAGCCAACACGACAGAAATATTCATAAAGTACTTGAAAGGACTCTTCTCCAAGAGGGCTTTGATCTAACTGACTTAGTTCCTGTTCCCTTGCAAGGCGATCGTATTATGCGAATTCGCACATTAGAAGAAGCGTTTGATGGTTTTTTAAACGAGCCCCACTCAGGTGAGGACATCAGTTACATTGTAAAAATCCGACCGCGAAAAATTAATTTATCAGACACTGCACAACCCCCGATTTCTTCGGTTGAAGGGTCAGATAAAGTGTACCGCCCAGATGGTTCACTGAACGTTGCTTATTTAGAGCATAGTGCCGAGCTGTTGCTCTGTTCTGGCGAATACACGCTGGCTAGAAATATTTATCAAACGATTTATCAATCGGGTCAACGAGCGGCACAGTCACTCGCAGGCATGGGCTTGTGTTACGAAAGAGAAGGTCGATCAGATCTTGCAATTGAAAAGTATGAAGCTTCTATTACCTATCATCCAAGCATTGATATTTTTTACCGCTTAATTGGATTGCTGATCGCAGCCAAAAAGGATCGCTCTGCTGCAGAAGTTATTGCACGTGCACTGAGCGTAAAAGATGTCAGTGATGAAATCCGTTTTGAATTGTACAAAGCTGCAGGTAATTGTTGGCTGCGTTCTGATCGTGAAGATGAGGCAGAGCACAGTTACCGAAGAGCGCTCGAAATCAGACCTTCCGCTGATGAGGTGCGAGCCAATCTCGGGTGGCTTTACATTAAAAAAGAACAATGGAATGCAGCCAAACGTTGTTTTCAAGATGCATTAGCGAGCCGCTCTCAAAATGATTCCGCGCGCACGGGTTTGGCAAAATGTTTTGAAATGGAAGGCCTCAGTCGAGAGGCTTATGAAGAATATGCTCGATCACTCGAGGTGAATCTTGCCCAACCTCAAGCTCTTTATAGAGTCATTGCTTTATCTTTTGAGCTTAAGCAATACGGACCTGCAGAAAGAGTTCTATCGAGCTATTGTGATACGCAACCTTTAAACACACATATTTTGTATAGCCTTGCAGCCATGCAGTTTCACCTCGGTAAGATTCAGGCTGCGCGACAGACGGTACAAAAGATTCTTGATGTTAAACCCGGGCATTCTGGAGCCAAGGAACTGGCTCAACGAATGTCTCGATACGCTTGATTGAATTTTCAATCTGTCATGGAGGACGGATGGCTGCAGATTTACGTTGGTTACGTGGAAAAATTGAAGAAAACCCACTGACGGCTGAGGTCGACTTAGATCGACTGCTTGTGGGTTTATTTCAGTCTCTCGTGAATGAGCAGAAGCTCACTGAAGCCGAGAGCAATGCTCCTGCTTCAGAGAAGGAACTTCACTCATGACTTCTTCAGCGGCAGAGCAAGAAAAGTCAGGCCCTATTCGTTGTCTCGTGATTCAACTCGCACGCCTAGGAGACACGCTTCAAAGCCTAATGGCTCTAAAGGCAGCCAAACAACTCTACCCACAGCTTCAGATCCATTTCTTAGCACGCGAGCGATTTGCAGATGCTGCAAAAAGAATTTCATGGATTGATGAAGTGATTACTTTACCCAGTGACAAAATTCTTGGGCCATTTATTCAAGGCCAGAAAAACCAAACGGAGGCATTACTCGATCTCTCAGAGTGGATTCAACCTTTGGTTAAAGAGCCTTGGGACATGCTTTTAAACTGGAGCTACTCAGAGGCGAGCAGTTATTTAACAGCTATTTTGCCCGCAACAATCAAGCTAGGGTACACGCGAGCTAAAGATGTTCAGATGGCTTGCGCAGATGGGTGGAGCCATTACATGCAAGCGATTGTACAGGGTAAGGTCGATCAAAATATCCATCTGACAGATATTTTAACCACTCAGCTGCTCACGGCTTTACAGATCCACGCAGGAGATCCAGGAGACGTAGGTGAGACACCGGTTAATTCAAAAGGTTTTTTTAATTTAAAGACAGTAACCCATCCGTTCATTTCACAATGGCGCGAATCTACTAAGAAGTGGGTCGCCTTTCAGCTGGGTGCAGGCCGTGATGACAAAGCCTGGCCTGCAGAGAAGTTTGCAGAGTTAGCAGAATTTATAGTGAGCCGGCACTCTGACTGGAATGTTGTGCTTTTAGGCGGAACAGACGATCGGTCTAGAGAGGCTCAGTTTTTTGAAACATTAAAGGGCCGTCTTTCTGACTCTTCACGCATTGTTTCGCTTGTTGGACAAACCCAGTTTGATCTGTGGGCCTCCGTCGTTTCAAAGGTGCATTGGGTGATCGCTGCAGACACCTCAGTGGTACATTTGGCTAGTGTTTTAGGAACTCGAGTTTTAAATCTTTCAATTGGTCCGGTTCAGTGGAGTGAGACAGGTCCTTACGGAAATGGGCATTTGATCATTGATGTATCGAACCATGGTATTCCTGAGAGTGAGTGGGTCTACGCAGTGTGGTCTCACGGAGTCGCCGAGCGAACGCAAGTGATCGAAAGAGACTTCACACAGCATTTGACTCAGCAGATTGGTGAAAAAGCACTTCATAGCATGAAGGTTATGCGCTCTCGTATTCGCCCGACGCAAGATGGTGGTGGTGTGGTGTATGAGCCTTTAACAGCACATGCTCTAGAATTGAATGAATGGTCTTCAACCGTTATGGGCCAGATTGCACGCGCTTGGTTTTGCGGTTGGGTTGCCCCGATTGGTCATGAAATCAATCGCGATACGATTTCACCCGATCTGATTATCGAATTGAGAAAACTTGCTGAGTCTTCAGAGGTTCTAGAAAAAATCTGTAATGAGGCAGAAAAGGCTGCAAATGAACTCACCAAAAAATCTCAGAAGCTTCATTCAGACCATTTAATGAGCCTCGACGACAAACAAGTCATTCAGTCGATCGCTCTTAAGATGCAAGAACTTGATAAACTCATCGACCGTATGGGGCAAACACAAGCGCCCTTGCGTGCCTTTTCTCAAATGTCGAAGGTGATGATGAATAATCTCTCAGGCGAGCACCTATCTGAAATGGGCCGCGAAGGCGCGATCTGTTATAAGAACCTCAGAGAAGGCGTTAAAATATTTAAAGAGTGGGTTGATTTTACTTTAAAAATGGCGCGCCCGAGAGCCGTGAAGTCAGGTTTTGCGCCGTTAGTTTCTATTCAAAATCCGAATTAAGAAGATCGAGTTTTTCTTTCAAGGCCTTTTCAAATCCAATGTCTTTCGGTTCATAAAATCGTTTACCCACAAGGCCATCTGGAAGGTGCTTTTGTTTCGAGCGTTGATTTTTTTCAGAATGTGCGTACTTGTAGCCCGCGCCATAGCCTTCGTTTTTCATCAGCCGTGTGGGCGCATTTCGCAGATGAAAAGGCACGGGCAGTCCACCGCTTTCTCTCACTTCTTCGAGCGCGGCTTCTACACCCATATAGCTTGCGTTACTTTTAGGTGCCAGCGCGAGATAGGTTACGGCATGAGCGAGATTGATTCGTCCCTCAGGCATTCCAACAAATTCGACGGCTTCTTTTGCGGCCATTGCAATTAAAATTCCACGAGGGTCGGCATTACCAACATCTTCTGAAGCGAAGATAACAAGTCGTCGAGCAATGAATAAAGGGTCGTCTCCGCTTTCGAGCATACGAGCGAGGTAATAGAGCCCTGCATGCGGATCACTATCACGCAGACTTTTAATAAAAGCAGAAATGACGTTGTAGTGTTCTTCGCTGTTTTTTCCGTAAGGAATGGGTTGTTTTTGAAGCGCGCTTTCTAGGGCTAGGCGAACTTGCTCTGCTGAAAGGGGTGAGTGCGGTCCGTTTGCAGATTGAAGAGCAACATTTTCGAGAGAGGTGAGAGCACGTCTAGCATCGCCCTCTGAGGTGGCAGCTAGCCAATCAAGGGCTTCATCTGAGAGCGAAAGAAATCCGCCCAGACCCCGTTCAGGGTCTTGAATGGCATGTATTATAATTTTTTTAATCGAATCGACCTCGAGTCGTTCTAGTCGAATGACTCGAGCTCTTGAAAGCAGCGCAGGGTTCACCTCAAATGATGGGTTTTCAGTTGTCGCACCAATGAGCGTGACCACGCCTTCTTCGACGTGCGGTAATAAGGCATCTTGTTGAGCTTTATTGAATCGATGAATCTCATCAACAAAGAGTAGCGTTTTTATGCCGCTTCGATCACGAAGCATTCGTGCTTTTTCCACAACTTCTTTAATTTCTCTGACTCCGCTTAAGACGGCACTCATGGATTCAAATTTAGAATGCGTCTTCTGAGAAATAATTTGAGCGAGAGTGGTTTTTCCACATCCGGGAGGGCCCCATAAAATCAGAGAGGGTACACGGTCAGTTTCGATCCATAGGCGCAAAGGTTTGCCAGCGCCTAAAACCCGTTCTTGCCCAAAAAACTCATCGAGTGTTCGAGGCCGCATTCGGTGGGCCAACGGCGCAGAACGAAAATGGGCAACGGCCCCGCTACTGGGTCCTTCAACTTTCTCGTTTTGATTTTCTGTGAAACTAAACAGATCCGATGACAAGGTTGAACTCCTAGTTTAAGCTGGGCTTATATCATGAAAGGTAAAAAAATCAGTAAAGTCGGTTTAGTGGTCAAGTTTCACCAGGCTGAGGCCGCGAAGCTGGCTTTAGACGTGGGGCACTATCTGCTTAAACGCGGAATAGCCGTTACCTTTGAAGATAAGAGTCGAGCTATTGCAAACAACCTGGCGCGAGAGGCAAAAAAGCAAGGATTACGCCGAGCTCGAATTTCAGCTGTGACTAAACAGCGTCTCGTTGATTCGGTTGACCTGATTGTCGTGCTAGGCGGAGACGGTACGTATCTCAGTATTGCCCGCCTCATGATGAAGCGTTCTGTTCCTGTGCTCGGAGTCAATATGGGCAGGCTTGGTTTTTTAACCGAAATTAAAAAACAGGAAATTTCTTCAATTTTAGGCCAGATTTTAGACCAGAAAAAAATCATTATTTCAGAACGAGCGCTGTTCGAAGTTTTTCTGAAGCGCGGAAAAAAGACAATTTATCACGGGCTTGTTGTTAATGATGCGGTTGTTTCCAAAGGATCGATCGCTCGTATTATTGAAATTCAATTGGGCGTGAACGGTCAGTGGGCGAATTCTGTGCGGGCTGATGGAATCATCGTGAGCACACCGACAGGTTCAACGGCTTACTCGCTGGCTGCGGGGGGTCCGATTGTCGAACCTGCTCTAAACGCAATGCTTGTCACACCGATTTGTGCACACAGTCTGACGCAGCGGCCCCTGGTTTTAACCGATGATAACGAGCTTCTGATTCGTCTCACCCATCGTCCTGGAGCGGTTTTTCTTACGCTTGATGGCCAGGATGTTGTTGAAATGAAAGAAGAAGACATTGTGCAGATTCGCCGTTTTCGCCGTCATCCCTTACGCTTAGTTTCTTCACCCACACGAGATTACTTTAGTCTTCTACATGAAAAATTGAAATTTGGTTGATCAGCCTCTTAATGCTAAAGAGTAGCTAGATGCTAGAGACGCTCCGAATCCGAAACATCGCGGTTATTGACGAGGCCGAAATTCCGTTCAAAAAAGGCCTGAATATTCTTTCTGGCGAAACGGGTGCGGGTAAATCGATCGTCATTGAAGCCATTTCACTTTTACTTGGAGGCCGTGCTTCAGCCGACCTCGTTCGATCCGGATGTGACGAAGCCATTATTGAAGGTTTTTTCATGACTCGAGAGATTCCGTGGATAGCGACACGCCTCGAGCGATTTGGTTTTTCACCCGAAGCCGATTCTTTATTGATTCGTCGTATTGTCAGTCGAACAGGCCGACACCGAATTTATGTGAATGGCGAAATGGCCACGTTAGCTGTTTTACAAGAGTTAACAGAGGGTCTGGTTGATCTTTGCGGTCAGCACGAACATCAATCGCTTTTAAGGTCTCAGACGCAAATTGAGCTTTTAGATCGTTACGCTGGTCTCGAAGCGCAGACACGAAAAGTTTCAGAAATTTTTTCTGGCGCACGATCTATTCGCGCTGAACTCGAGCGCCTTCAAGCCTCTGAGGCAGAATCTTCCAAGCGTTCTGATTTTTTACGTTTTCAAATTGAAGAGCTGAAATCAGCAAAACTTTCTTTAAATGAAGACACACTCCTTCAAGAAGAGAAGAAAAGGCTTCAATCCGTCGATCAACGCCTTCAGCTGGTAACCGCATCGCAGAGCTTTATTGATGGAGGCTCAGAAGACACAAAGGGCGCCCTCGATTTATTGAGACAAGTTCAGCGTCGAATGCTGTCTTTACAAGAGCTCGATCCTAGTATTTCTGAACTTTTAGATACCGTTCAAAGAAGTTTGGCCGAGGTTGAAGAAGCGAGCCTTGCCTTAGATCGATATGCGTCGGGTTGTGAAATAGAGCCCGGTCGACTCGAGCAGATACAAGAACGACTTTCACTTTTTGCTGACCTTCGTCGCAAATACGGCGGAAGCGTAGATGAAATGTTTCTGACTTTGGCTCGACTCGAATCTGAATGGACAAACTTTGAAAACAGTGGTGAGAGATCATCTGCATTGCGGGCTCAGTTACAAAGTACCGAAACCGAATTAAAAACCATCGGCGAAAAGTTATCGGCAGCACGTAAAAAAATAGCCAAAGTTTTATCTGATTCTGTCACCGCCGAACTTCGTGAGTTGCGAATGGAAGATGCTAAGTTTTCTATTCAAATCGAATCTCATGCAGATCTTCAGCGTTGGAGCGCACTTTTGGGTGCAGATGAGGTTCAGTTTCTTGTCGAGGAGAGCCCGCTCGTTCGCTTTCAAAAATCGCTTCAGGCGGTGAACTTTCGCGATTGATGCTCGCGATCCGGCGAGTGATTTCAGACAAAGGAGGTATTGGCGTTTACCTTTTTGATGAAATCGATGCGGGCATTGGGGGTCAAACAGCTGTTGAAGTGGGTAAAAAACTCAAATCAGTTGCGAGCCATAATCAAGTGATCTGTATTACACACTTGCCACAAGTCGCTGCGTTTGCTGATCAGCACCTCCTCGTTCAAAAGAAGTCAAAAGGTTCTCGAACCCTCACTGAAGTTGTAGAGTTACCGGTTGCTGAACGTAAAAAAGAGCTTGCCCGTATGATGGGTGGCCCTCAAATGACTAAAATTTTGAAGTGATCCGATTTTTATAAAAATTAACGTCTTTTTCGGCCGCGAGAAACTTCAGTAATTTGGCCCTTTTCAGCACTAAAAACGCGAAGTGTGCGAGCAAACTCACCTTCACTGTAAGTCATAAGCCCGGTCACTCCAGGGTAGTTCTTAACCTGCGTTAGCATATCTTTTAGGTCGGTTCGCGAAATCTGAGTTGAGTCAGATTTAAAAAAGGATCGAAGGAGTCCGCCTGCATCATAGGCTGTTGCTTCAAGCACGCTAGGTTTTGAGTTGTAAGTTTGCTGGTACCTTTCAGCAAAACTTCGAAACTCTGCGGGTGGATTGTCGAGTGATAAGACATCAACAAAGTAAGCAGGAGCGCTCTTAGAGGGAAGTCGCTGAAGAAGGGCCGCAGAGTTCCATGCTGAAATTCCTAAAAATGGAACTTTATTGATGTCACGGTATTGAAAAGTCGGAATAATCTGACCTACGATTTTCGCTTCGTCTGGAATAAAAATCGCATCAAAATCGATCACGGGTAAAAGATCATAAAACTCTTCGGTCTTGCGAGTTTTTTTAATGATATTCTTTTCTTTTCGACTTTTGGCGAGATCACCCAATTCACGACCCCGCGCATCTTTGTAATAAAGACTCACCGAGCGATCAACCGCTTCACGAAAGTCAGTTTCTTTTGATGGGTAAGATTCAATTTCCGTAACTTCTCCGCCGAGCGCTTCGACAGCATCCCAGAACGAGTCAGCATATTCTTGGCCGAATCGACCCTGTGGATAAATGATTGCGAATTTTTTAAAACCAAGATCATTGACGGCATAAGCGGCCATTTCATTGACTTGTTGCTTGGGCGAAACTGCGGCTCTAAACACATAGTCACCACTAATACCCGCTTGCTGAGCGAGCGTTAGTATGGGTACGCCGAGTTCTTGGGCACGCTGCGAGAGTTGCTCAATGCCTTTAGATAAAAGTGGACCAATCACTGCGACCACATGTTTATCCACAATGAGTCGATCGAGAGCTTGTAGGGCTTGTTCTGCGCTGTCTCCACTATCTTCAAAGACCAGCGAGTCAGACTTTCCTTCAAAGGCGAGCTCGATGGCTTGACGGGCTTGGCCTCCAAACTTAGAAAATTTTCCGCTGAGGGGCAGAAGAATGCCGACTGAGCGACCACTGACATTCGATGACGAGCGCAAGGATCGCAGCATGTCTTTGGCAGCGTCTGCAACATTTGAATCCGGATATTGATTGAGAATACTTCGAAGATGGGCTTCGGCTAATCCGCTTCGGCCTGTATCTGCAGCGGTTTCGGCCATTCTATAAAGCAAGTAGGGAGTGAGTGCATGATTGGGATGCTCGCGAAGCAAGACTTCAAGCGAGGTGTAGTCTTTCACTTCTTTGACCGACATCTCAAGCTGCTTTTGATAAAGTACGGCTTGAGAGTCTTGAGGTTGTTGTGCGGCCCCTGTCGGCAGAGGAATCAAAGGATACCCAATCAAAAGGTCTCGAACGGCTTCAAGCGGTGAACCCGTTTTCACTTTGAGTTGTGAGCGAAGGTAATGAAACTTTACGCGTGTTGCAGGGTCAAGCAGTTCGGGATTGATTTCATCTAAAGCCCCGAGCGACTCAATGAAGTTTTGTGTATCTACTAATGAGGCGGCGTAATTATAGAGAACAAATTGTTTAAACCGATGATCGGGTGAGGCCAGCGCTCGTTTGAAATAGTGTTGCGCTTGTAGCGTTTGATGTTGCAGCAAGTAAACAAGACCCAGAACGTTGTGAACGGCTGAAAGCAATTTGCTTTGTGGGTAACGAGCTTCAAAGTCTTGCGAATGTAAGATGACTGCTTCGTAAGCTTGACTAGTAAAAAGTGAAATTAAATCTCGGTAAGCATCTTTTTCTTTTTGCGTCGAGTTTTCATCTGCAGGCGTGACAAGTCGTGACGATCCTGATCCCTGTGCATTGATTTCTTGTTCAAGAGGTGCGGGCATCGGCGTGGGCGAAGGAGTGGGTACAGGGGTTGCTCTCGGTGGAAGATTACGACCCTTAGAACCTTGAGTTTCGGGTTGTCTGCGGTAATCACGACGGGTTGGAGGTGTAGTTGCGCAACTTGTGACTCCAAAAAGGGCTCCGAGCATGAGTAGCAAAAGTAGGCGTTGGGACATGCTGATCATCCAACCATTCCGCGGGGTTTTAGCCAAAGAAATTTTTGACCTTTTCGAAGAATCCATGATGCATCGGATGGCTTTGCCCAGTATCTAACTCATTAAATTTTTTGAGTAAATCTTTTTGCTCTTGCGTCAATTTCGAGGGTACTTCGACGATCACTCGAACAAGCTGATCTCCGCGTCCATATGAACCTAGACGGGCCAGCCCCTTGTTTTTGAGCCGAAAGATTTTATGTGATTGTGTGCCGACCGGAATCTTCATCTTCACTTTGCCTTCGAGCGTAGGAACGTCTAGCTCGGTACCCAGTGCAGCTTGAATGAAGGTAATCGGTACTTCACATACAACATCGGCGTCTTCACGTTTAAAAAAGGCATGGGTTAAAACATTAATAACAACGTAGAGGTCGCCTGCAGGCCCACCACGTTCACCCGCTTCACCTTCGCCAGTGAGTTTCATTCTCTGACCCGTGTCGATGCCCGGAGGAATCTTTACCGCAATCTGACTTTTCTTTTTAATTGTTCCTGAGCCCCGGCAGTCAGTGCAAGGGGTCTTGATCGTTTGACCTGAACCATTACAGGCGGGGCAAGGTCTTCGAATCGAAAAGAAGCCCTGCTGAAATGCAACTTCACCCATTCCGCGACATTGAGAGCAGGTTTCAGGCTGAGTGCCGGGTTTAGCTCCAGAACCATGACACGTTTCGCAACGAATGGTTTTTGCAATCGAGATGACTTTTTCAGTACCGAATGCAGCTTCTTCAAACGTTAGGTCTACTGAGGTTTGGAGGTCGTCTCCGGGTCTACCGACTGACCGACGTCGCCCTCGACCGCCTGAGGCACCACCGCCACCAAAAATATCTCCAAAGATGTCTCCGAAAATATCATTGATCGAGGCGCCGCCGCTGAAACCTTGAGTGTAGTCAAAACCGCCGGGCCCGCCGCCACCAGCCGCCGCATGCCCGAATTGGTCGTACATCTGCCGTTTTTTGGTATCTGATAAAACTTCATAGGCCTCCGAGAGTTCTTTAAACTTCTCTTCGGCTGCTTTATCGCCTGGGTTTTTGTCGGGATGATACTGAATGGCGAGCTTACGGTAGGCCCTCTTTAGCTCATCGTCAGAGGCGCCGCGAGACAGTCCCAAGATTTCATAGTAGTCCCGCTTGCTCGCCATATTCAGTGATCCTGATTATACTTCTTTGAAGTCGGCATCAATGACATCGTCACCTTTGCCTTCTTTTTTCTCTTCTCCTGGGCCAGAGCCATGACCGTTCGATCCACCGTCAGTTGGGCCGCCTGGAGCAGCTCCTGGACCTGCGGTCTTATACATCTGTTCGGCCATTTTGTTCGAAGCCTGAGTGAGGGCCTGGGTGGCTTTTTCAAGCTCGGCGACATCTTGGCTATTGAGTGCATTTCGAGCCTCAACAAGAGCAGCCTCAACGGTTTTCTTATCGTCAGCTGCGACTTTGTCGCCATGCTCTTTCAGGGTTTTATCAATGGTGTAAATCAGCCCATCCAGAGTATTGCGGGCGTTGACGACTTGCTTGCGCTTTTCGTCAGACGATTTGTTTTCTTCGGCCTCACGCTGCATGCGTTTGATTTCTTCTTCGGTCAATCCGCCTGAAGCCGTAATACGAATAGACTGTTCTTTGCCGGTGCCGAGGTCTTTTGCATTCACATGCACCATACCATTGGCATCGATATCAAACGTTACTTCGACTTGCGGAACACCGCGAGGAGCGGCAGGCAGACCGACGAGGTCGAAACGACCGAGTGACTTGTTGTGTTCAGCGAATTCGCGTTCACCTTGTAGAACGTGAATCGTAACAGCGGTCTGGTTGTCTGCGGCCGTCGAGAAAACCTGCGATTTCTTCGTAGGAATCGTGGTATTTTTCTCGATGAGTTTCGTCGAGACGCCACCCAGAGTTTCAATACCGAGTGAAAGAGGAGTCACGTCGAGCAAG
>Ga0206960_1059_pt1 | contig 29692 bp, 24 predicted proteins | sample Alteio_BWOrgHeat_29_FD_153255 | JGI IMG/M metagenome (GOLD analysis project Ga0206960, IMG submission 153255) | Enriched cells from forest soil in Barre Woods Harvard Forest LTER site, Petersham, Massachusetts, United States -... | ecosystem: Environmental > Terrestrial > Soil > Temperate forest >... | reverse complement strand
AACCAGCACAGGTACCGATGCATGCTCAGGGTGGGTTCTTTCGCGCAAGGTAGCGTGTGAAAGTAAAAAACCTTGATTGAGTGAGAGTACATGACCCCCAAGTGGAATATGAAAAGCGTGAATGACTGAGCCTAAGCCGATTTCAATCAACGAAAGCAACGCGCCAGTGCGGCCTATTTCAGTTAGAAAGGGAGGCGGCGTTTTCGGCTGACCGCTCATCACTTAACTGCCTCTGTAAGTAGAGTACCCGAAAGGGCTCAGTAAAAGTGGAACATGGTAGTGTTGATCAGACTGCTTAATGCTAAAAGTAATCGTGACAGAAGGATAAAAACCTTCGCCATGCTTCGATTGAAAGTATTTTTCAGTTTCAAACTGAAGACGGTATGTTCCCGCAGAAAGCTTGTGATCTACGGGTAAAAAATCTTCTACTCGACCGTCTCCATTGGTTTTCTTTTTTGAAAGCTCCATCCAAGACCCTGAGGTCTGTGTTTCAAGAGAAACTGTAATTCTGTCTGCCGGTTTACCTTTAGATACATCTAAAACATGAGTCGTAATCGGACTTCGTGTTTTCATGAAGAACCTCCAAATAACTTTTTAAGTCGAATACGCATAATCTGATTTTGCTCTTCTACTGCCTGATTTAGCTCTTCTTCTGCCGTACGGTCAATACGCTTATTTAAAGCCTCTAACATCTCAGATGCAGATTTACCGGTCGCACAGATTAAAAAAACAAACCCAAATTTCTTTTCATAGCGCTCATTGCCTTGGGCTAAACCGCGAAGAATCGATTCATCTGCCGAGGCGACGCCTGACTGTTCTTGTGAGGCCCAAGTCGAAGTCGATGAAAATTTTTTTCTTAAACTTTCGACATCACCAATTTTTGGATGATGAGAAAAAGCCTCTTTCCAGTCTTTGGGTGTGAGCTTTTTCCAAATTCTAGATGCAGCCTCGAAAAGCTGTGCTTCACCAGAAAAGGGCCGCGCCTTTTCAAGTGCCAAAACCCAAGCTTTTGATCCACAGCACTTTAAAAGCTCGGCTTCAAAAGTCTTAGTCGGCCACTGATTGAGGGTTTCGAGTGTAATCATTTTAACTTAAACCGGCTTCGCAATTCCAATCGCACGGAGGCGAGCGATACCGCCGTCAGGATAAATATTCAGTCGCAGATGCGTGAAGACGGTTGACCTCACTGCTGAAGAAAGTTCTTTTTCGAAAACAAAAGCTGAATGCGCTTTAAGTTTCGTACGTGGCAGAACCTCAACCCAACGCATGTCTTTCTGACTTTTAAAATCTTCTGCTGTCGCACTCGTCTGTGTGCATGCTTCCACTGAACAGCTTTCTGGAAAATTTCCCTTGTAGTGATGAGTATCGATCTCAAGGCGCGAAAGAACTCCTGGATGACCAAGCTTTATAATCGTCCAGTCATATCCGGGTACACGTTTTCGTTTGGTTTCCCAACCATCGGCCATCGACTGTGATTGCCCAGGCTGAATGAGATTATCTTTATTACCAAAAAACATATCGTTACAGGTAACGACTTCTGCGGCGAGCTCAAGCGCTGCTAAATTCAGTGGCTTCGACTCTTTTAAAAATTTTGACCAATCGGGTTTTGCTCGACCATGCACGCGCAAACGCGCGACTCCGCCATCCGGAAAAATATTCAGGCGCAGGTGACTGAAGACGTTCGGGTTTTTAACCGGAAAAAGATTTTCTTTTCCGCCTTCGAGTTTACTCTTCGGAAGAATTTCAACCCACTTCGCTGTGCTAGAGTTAAATTTTTCTTCTGCAAGGCAGCCTTCAATGGAACAGTGTTCGGGGTAATTTCCTAAAAAATGTGCTGTATCGACATTGAAGCCTGAGAGTACTCCTGGAAAACCCAAATGCACAATGCACCAGTCGTGACCGGGCTCACGCCGGCGGCGCGATTCCCAGCCATCCATCCATTTTCCGGTATCGACATATTTGTCTGGAATAAAAATCGGCGTGCTGTCTTTTGTGAGATTTTCTTTTGGAGCAAAAAAATCATCGTTCGTCTCAATGGCTCGGGCGCCTAATTTTTCTGAACACAGATTAGGCAGGTCTCTAAAGTCACCGTAAAGAACTAAAGGTGCAGCCATTTTTATATCCTTTCTTGTCTGCCCAACCACTCACCTCTCGGCAGTGGCTGAGTCGAACTCGCTTCAAATGCTGGCTTTCCGCGAAGAAACGTCATTCTAACAGGGCCGAATAACTCGCGCCCTATATAGGGGCTAATCTGATGCTTGTACCGAATCATTTCTCGCGTCAGGGTAAATTTCTTTTCAGGCTGAAACAATAAAAAATCAGCGTCTTTTCCGACAGCGATTGCACCCTTACGAGAACCCATTCCAGCAAACTGAGCCGGCCGGCTCGAAAGCCACTCAAACACCTTTGAAAGAGAAACCCCATGCGCGCGGGCACCTGACCAAACCAGGGGTAGAGTGAATTGAAGGCTTGCGATTCCGCCCCAAGCCTTTCCAAAGTCGCCGCTCTCAGAAGCTTTTAACACCGGCGTACAAGGCGAATGATCTGAAGTCACAAAATCAATGACACCCGTGCGCAAGCCTTCCCAAAGTCGGTCTTGGTTTGATTTTTCACGAATCGGAGGAGCACATTTAAAATGCGTCGCTCCATCGGGAATCTCTTCAGAACTGATCGACAGATAGTGTGGGCAGGTTTCAGCCGTAAACTTTAAGCCCTTGGCTTTAGCCCGGGCAATGTCATCTAAAGCATCGGCTGCTGAAAGATGCACGATATGGGTCGCGCAGCCGGTTTTTTCTGCGAGCTCAATCATCATACGAATTGCCCGCACTTCCCACTCAGCGGGTCGCGACTCAAGATACGTGCGATATTTTTTTGACGCTCCTTGAGTCGTATCATTAATAGACACAGCGCTTTCGAGTTCAGCATGCACAATGAGCGGAATTCCGTTCTTCGCCAAGATCGGCATCGCTTCTAATAAATGCTCGCGCGTGACATGTGGAAACTCATCGACCCCTGAAGGAACCAAGAAAACCTTAAAACCAATCACCCCTGCTTCGATGAGGGGTTCAATTTCTGAAAGACCGCCCGGAATGATTCCGCCCCAAAGGCCGTAGTCGACGGCGCATTTTCCGTTCGCCGCTTCACGCTTCAGACGAAAAGCATCTTTCGTCACCGTTGCAGGGATAGAGTTCAACGGCATATCTACAACACAGGTTGTGCCCCCAGAGGCACAGGCCGCAGTGGCTGTTTCAAAGCCTTCCCACTCGGTGCGCCCGGGTTCATTGATGTGAGCATGAACATCGACCAGCCCTGGGGCGATCACGCCTTGTCCGCTTAAGTCGAAAATGGGCGGGTGCTTCGATTGACCAGAATAGCGGTTGAAAGCTTTTTCACCCGTTTCAACGCGCTTCCATTTTCCGTTTTCAATTTCAAGAGCAGCGGGTACCGGTGCGGTCGCGCCGGCGACCAGTACTTGGTCAGAAAAAACCACTAAGCCTTCATTCGTGCTTGGGCTCTTATTTTTAGTCATCGCTTTTAATCATTCTTCGCCCCTTGGGCAATCCAAGAACCCAGCGTGTCACGCTCTGCATCTGTAATCTGTGTTTTGTTCGCGAGCGGCATGGTTTTCGTCTGAACGGCACGAATCAAAATTCGAGGAGCGAGTCTTTGAATCTGTACCGGGTCTTCAAAAGAAACTCCACCGGGAGTCGGGCCAAAGGTTGCGTCAAGAGGATGGGCTGAATGACAAACCACGCAGCGCTGCGACACGATCTGCTTCACCTCTGAAAAAGGAACCACAGTCGATCGAACACTGCCACCCGATGGCAAAGTCAAGTCAACCAATGCCGCGACCAAAAGTAAAAGCAGAGGCACGAGCCATCGCGCCACACTCATGCCTTTGATCATCCAGTGGCGAATGCCGCCGCCGAGTAAAACCAGTAAAAGTAAAATCCAAGCACTGTGAGCACTGCCGAAAGCTGTCGCAAAATGATTGCTGATCATGACCAGAAGAACAGGCAGGGTCATGTAGCTGTTGTGGGTGGACCTGCGTTTGGCCACTTTGCTCAGTTCGTAATTCGGCTGTCGACCTTCACGCGTTGCGTCGATCATTTGTTGTTGTGAGGGTAAAATATGAACCCAGACGTTCGTGACCATGATCGTTCCGAAAACGGCACCCAAGTGAATGAATGCTGCCTTGCCCGGAAACGCCCAAAACAATTCGCCGATGAGTGCGCAGATCAATCCGAAAGAAAGTAGGGATGCTGCTTCGGGCTTAGCCTTTGCCCAAGGCGTTCTCCAAAGACCATCGTAGATGTACCAAGAACCGAGCAGGGTCAGAATGCTCGCGGCAACTGCGCCACCGGGCAAAAATGGAGTTCGGCCGGGTTCAACCAAAGTCAGTGCTGCGTGCAAATAATAGAGCCAACCTAAAAGTAGAAATCCACTGATCCAGGTAAAGGTCGCTTCCCATTTGAACCAATGAAGCACCGAAGGAAAAGATCCGACTTCGATGCGACGGCGTTCGACACAATAAAACCCGCCGCTATGAACCATCCACAGTTCGCTCTCGACGCCGTCACGCTTCGGTTCGGGAACGGTCAAACTACTATCGAGCCACATAAAGTAGAATGAGTTTCCGATCCACATCACACCCGCAACCAGATGAACCATCCGAAGCGCGTAATGAACCCAGTCACTCAGACTTAGTAAAAGATTTGAGAAGAACACATACTCTCCCGTTTTGGTCGTATTTACCCCGGAATGAGTCAGTGTTCCATTTTATTTTTTGAGCGGGTTTTAGGCGACCGCGTGCCGACGCGTGGCTGTTTTTTTACGAAGGGCTGCCATCATTTTCGCAGCATTCTGACCGGTCTCAACGGCTCCGTTGATGAATCCAATAAAGGCTTCACTGACATGCTCACCCGCAAACAAAAGGTTACCCTCAAATTCAGGCTCGGCCTGACACCCCATCAGCTGAGTCATCTGCCCAATTTTCGGTGAAGAATAACTTCCCTTAGACCAAGCGTGTTCACCCCAATTGAACTGTGTCTCTTTGCCATTGAATGCCGACTGAGCGCCTGGGTAGATCAGCTCTAACTCTTGAAGAACTGTGTCTCGTGATGAAATCTGATTCGCGTTTTGGCCCCCCAGAAAGTTCGTCAAAATACCTTGAGTGCCTGGCTGACTTCGTGAGGTTTCCCAAAAGCATTGTGATGAAAGGTTAGTGAATGTCAGACCGGTGCTCTTTCTATCCCCCTCCCGCCAAACTCTACGATTAAACCCCAGCATGTGTTTAGAATTTTTTCCGTAACCGAACTCTCGAATGCAGGCGAGCTTTCGAGGGGTCAGACCTAATGTTTCAATGCCCTCGATCGAACGCAAAATAGAAAAGGGGATCGTGCAAATCACTTGGTTAGCAATATGAGTGTGATGCTGATCTCCTGACCTAAAGCTCAGTTGAAACTGAGATCCGTTTCTTTCAATTTTCGTCAAACGACGGTCCACATGCACATCGACTTTACCTTTTAATTTTTCGAGCAAAGCTTTGACTAAGTTTGAATTTCCACCTTTGATTCGCTTGCACTCATCACTCGTGCCATAAGGCCGAAAACCAGGAGACATGTCTGGCATCAGCATCAAAAGACTAATGGCACTTTGATCCTCAGCCTCAAGCCCATATTCGGCGATGTACGCCACACGCATCAGTTCACGAACCCATTCCTCAACATCTGTCATTTGATCCAGATACGTAGAAAGAGGAATCAAATCTAACTTCTTTGCCTTCTCAGTCGCTGTTGAATAGTTAATGACCTGGGTTGCAGGATCAGCAAACAGATCTTTTAGATCCTCTTGAAAGTGCTTAGCCATCGGCTTGAACGGTTCAACAAGGTCTTTTTCGTAATAGTGCTTACCACCGAAGTAAAAATGAAACGGCTCAATGCCTTGATCGCCTGATCTAAAATCGTCGATGCCGAGACCCAATTCTTCTGCGAGCGTCAGGGTGTCTGTATGGTCTGAATCGAGAAGCTCGCCGCCCAGCTCACAAAACATACCTTCATCATTAAAATTCTCGAGAGTAAAAACTCGGCCACCCAATCGAGAGGATCCTTCATAGACCACGCTTTGAATTCCGGCTTTTTGCAAAGTATAGGCAGCAACGAGTCCAGAGACTCCTCCACCGAGAATGAAGACTTTGTCTCCGTTTCGACCTGCTTGTTGATGGGTTGTATCTAAAAGCGTGGCTGCTTTGGATAAGCTCGGAAACGCCAGTGCTGTCGCACCAATCACACTCGCTTCTTTTAAAAACTCTCGACGAGTTGAAGATGTGGCTGCTTCACGTAGAGCCCTTTGAAGGGCCCTCAATAAGGGGGTTCTAATCATGGTCTCTCTCTCCTGGGTCCAGGCTATAGCAAACCCCTGCACATAAAAAAAGGGGCCAACCCATCCTTGGGTCAGCCCCCATATATGAGCCGCTGGTACAGCTCAACCTGTTACAGCTTAGCCTCGAGCTCACGAACAAGACCCCTCAGGGTCTCGACATAGCTCTGGAGTTTTTCTTTTCCTTCGCCGGCCTTCCAACGAAAACCCGGAACAGCCAGGCCCTTATCGTCGAGCTTGAACTCGAAAGGCTTCGGCTCTTTTTTAGCAGCCGCTACTTTTGCGATTCGAGCTTCGACTTGAGAAGCGACGGCCGGAGCTGACAACGTCATTTCTTCAGCGACAGCCGCTTGTTCTTTGATGATCCGCAAATGGTCAGCCGGAGGCGTATCCATCAACATTCGAAGAACCGCTCGACTCTTGAGGTTGTAGCGAAGAAGTTCTTGCTTGGTCTCAACAGGCAACTTCGTGAACCCTAGGCATTCTGTGATTCTCGACTTCGGCTTGTGAAACGCTTTTGCGATCGCTTCATGGCTTTCATAAGCCTTAGCATCCAACAAAGACAAATAGCCTTCGCCTTCTTCAATCGGGTGTAAGTCGACGCGATCTAAGTTTTCACGAAGAGCAATCTCGTGAGTGGCTTTGTCATTCGTCGTGATCACTCGAGCCGGAATGCGATCGAGGCCAGCAAGCTTCGAAGCGCGCAAGCGGCGTTCACCGGCGATGACCTTGTAACGGTCGCCGTCTTGAACAACCAAGATCGGCTGAAGCACGCCATGCTCTTTGATCGACTCAGACAGACCCAAGATTTCGGCATCATCAAAATGCACTCGAACCTGAAGTTCTGAGGCATCGATGTTGGCAATCGGAATGAAGTTCACCAAGAACGTCGTAAGGTTCTTGAAGTGAGAGTGGGTGCTATTAGCGGTTGACCGGGCTGTGGCATAAAGCTGTTTCAAGTAGCCACTGCCTGCTCGGGTCTTGGCTTTTGACCCCGAGGTATCTTCGGTCGCCGTGGCGACCGGGTTTTTAGATTCCGTGCTTGGTGTATTTTTATTTTCTTCCATGATGTGTTCCTTTCGTTATCCAAACAGTAGTTCTTCAGACAGCAAACCAATGTCTTGCGCAGCGGTGCCCCGAGGGTTGACCCCCCAGACCGTCGTTCGACGCTTCGTTGCTTCGTTCATATCAGCCGATCGATTGACCACAGCCCGGGTACAAACCCCGGTGAACTGTGATTGAAGTTCGCCCAGCACTTCCTGGCTGATGACTTCGCGACTGTCGTACATGTTCGGAATGATCTTGATATCGAGCTGTTTGCGAAACTCTCTTTCCATTTCTTCGATGGTTGCCATGACCAAAGACATGCCATGGAAAGAAAGGGGGTTCGTTGCACAGACAATGTTTACGAGATCAGCTGCGACCAACATCGAGCAGTTCAAGATCGATGCGGCCGGATTCGTATCGGCCACGATCAGGTCGTATTGGTCTTTCACTTTTTCGATAGCTTCGGCCAACCGGTACTCGCGGCGTGTTTTACTGTTCAGCGGGATCTCAATATTGCAAAGACCCAAGTTCGCCGGAATCAGATCAAGCCCCGGAGCAACATTCATAACGGCTTGTTCGATCGGAAGATCGTTGATCAAGACGTCATAGACTGAAGGTCTTTCGTGAGAATCCAAGATGTCTAAGTTTACTGTCAAGTGGCCTTGACCATCGAGGTCGACGGCCAAAACTCGGTAACCATACATTGCTGCACGCATCACATACTGAGCGGTGAGGGTGGATTTTCCGGTTCCGCCTTTGACGTTGTAAAACATCTGCACTTTCTGTTTCGGGTTCACCGGTACAAATCCGGTCGCCGCGGCGACCGCTGCAGGGTCGGCATCAGCCGGAAGAGGAGTGCCAGCGGCCTCGGCTCCGGTTCCCATTTGGTCGCCGTGGCGACCGATTTCGGTTTCTCGAAGACGTTGAAAGTAAGCTTGCACTTCGGCCAATGCGATCATTTTACGATCAACGTTGCCGACGCGGCGCTTAAGAGTTGTGAGTTTTCCCTGTGCTTCGAGTTGAGAAACTTGTGACTTGTCGATTTTTGCAACAGTCGCAAATTCTGCGGGCGTGAAAAAAAGTTCCTTGAAAGATGCCATGAATTCCCTCCTTGGGTTTTGCGCGCAATCCTTTGACTAGAAAATTGTATGCCGTCAAACCTCTGTCGCAAGAAAAAAATCAGCTCCAATAATAGAAGCGAACCAAGGGGCAGATTTTTTCAAACCGCACTTTGTCTGAAATCGAACGCCAGCGGATTGGCGATCGTTTAATGCAATGAACAGGGGGTAAGGCTAGAGTCGTGAATCAAAAAAACTCCAAAAGAGTTGTGCCGAAACGCATTAAAAAATAGGGTTCGAAGCACACCCACTAAACATGCTGCATTAGGTCAAATACAAACGATTATAGTGCAGGAGCCTCTATTTCTTGACTATTTTAGTATGAAATAAAGGCCGCGAAGAGCGGCATTTTTATTTGAACTTAGTGTACTATTTTGGTAACCCTGACGCCGTGCAACAAGAGCCGCTCCTGAACACGACTCCTTCCGGTTCTCAAAAAACATCGGCCAGCCCTCAGGCGCCGAAAACCGACTTTCGCGCTTTTCTACAACACACCCTGCAAGAGCGCATTTTACGGAATTCACGTTATTCGATTCGTGCCTTTGCCCGCGCACTACAAATCAACGATTCTTCTCTTTCACAGATTTTAAGAGGCCGGCGCTCGATCAGCCCCGATGTCGTCAAAAAATTGGGCCTACGACTGGGCCTGAGTCCTGAAGTCCTCGAAGAGTTTATACGTGCGGCGCAGCCCCTTGAGTCTTCAGACCAAGGAAACCTGGAGCAAGTTTCAATTGATACATTTCACAGCGTCAGTGACTGGTATTATGACGCGATCCTTGAAATGACCCGCCTCTCACAGTTTCGGCCGGATCCAAAATGGATCTCTTCCAAAATTGGTATTACGCAAACCGAAGCCAGTACGGCTATTGGTCGCCTCGTTCGCCTTGGACTTGTTCGTGTCGATGTCGACGGTAAATGGACAATGACCCATGCCGACACCACAACCATTCTCGATTCTGACTATACGGACTCTGCTTTACGTAATTACCAACAACAATTACTCGAAAAATCAAAAAACACGATTGAGTCTATAGAGAAACCCCGACGCGATCACACTTCAGTCGTTGTTGCTCTCGACGAATCAGACCTGCGCGAAGCCATTGAACGCATTAAACGATTTAGACGAGAAATGTTGGCTTTCTTTGAACGACCCAAAGTACAGCCCACACAAGTCTACGCTCTGCAGCTTTCGTTGTTTCCGCTGACAGATGCTCAAATTTCACACGAAGAAAACCTAATTGCAGCCTCTTTACCTGAAGGACCGAGCCATGAAAAACCGATACCCACTGCTTAATTTTATTTTTTTAAGTGCTGTGTTTATCTTTTGCCTTCACCAACCAACTGCGCATGCGTCTGCCACTAAAACGGATGGCACGTCTGACGTTGAACAAAAAAAGAGTCCGATTCTTGTGCCCCCCGCACCCACTCAAAACACGAATGACGGACAAGAAAAGGGTGGAGGCATTACTGACGAAGCTTTTATTCGTGAGGTTTTACGCGAGCTCGCTACAAATTTTCAAGACTATCCTGCCACGACATACGTCACTCAAGACGAAGAAGACAAAACAATAACCATTGCAATCGATGCATCAAAATTCTCGAAAATCGTGAACAATCCAAAATTTAGTGTCAACCCTTCGACCACACAACTCACCGTGCCCGCGAAAAGCCCAAAGGGTGTGTTGTATGACAAGCCCGTCGACTTTCGTAACACTCCCGATGACAAAGAGCCTTTATTAGAATTCATGCCTGATAAATGGGAAACAGCTACGTCTTGGTTACGCCAACGCATTCTCATTCATGAACTCTGCGGTCTCGCTTTAATAAAAGATCCTCACTTCAAAACAACCGAGATGCTCCACGGCTGGCTACTCCAACATGCCTATCATTCAATAAAAAACTCAGAGCTACATTTTTTCGATAACCAAAAAGTCACCGTTGTTCTCACTCAATCTAACATTAGAAGCCTGCTCGGAACACTGAATGGAAAATTGCGTGATATTCCCAGTATTCCAACAAAAAGCGCAAAAGATCTCGCACGTTTTATTAAAATCACAGAAAGAAAAACCCCCAACACCGATAGCAATAGTGATCCAGCTTTAATAAATGATCAACTCGATACCGTTTCTTTTAGCCAGCTCGATTGGTCAAAAGAAACCAAAGAAAAACCCGCTGTACTACAGGGCGGATTAGCGATCACACTGTCTCCTGTAAATAATGGTTCAGCATCAGGTGATGATGCTGGAAAACTTCAGGCTGACGATGTTGTTAAAATGACCCTAGAAATCAACAAAAACGAACTCGTGAGTTTCAATATCTTAAAAGCGGTTGGTGGCGCATATGATGCTCTAAAGTTTAAGGGCACGGCTGCAAAAACACTCTATGCCATTTTGACTACTATTGGTGCTAACGAAGACCCTGCCTATAAAGACCCGTTCAGCAATAATGCTGCTCTCGCGCGGCGCTTAGACATCACTATAGGTCTCAATAAAGTCACTGGACATTTTGGGTCCATGATTGAATGTCTAAGTTATAACTCCCCACAACCCAAAACCGATAAAGACAATTATGCCTGCAGCCTTGTTTTCTCTAATTAATATTTAATATTAGTTGAGCCAAACAACCTAAACTGAGCATGCGGCAAGCTCTAAATATCTAAATAGCCGCGCTTACCGGCATCGCTTTATGGGATCTTCTTGAGATTCTATGGGTAGAGAATTATTAAACACTCGTTATTTGGATCTTTACCGATTCAGAGCATTTAACCCCGGTTGAACCGATCAGGACGAGTCAACCGGGGTTTTTTTATGTATAAGCCCTTACATGAACTCTGAGTTCCTATTTCCGTATCAGCTCAAAGAATCTTTGCTTCGATTCGGTCAATCTGAGCTTCGACTTCTTAGCCTAGAAGATATCGAACAAACCATTGATCAAATTTACGAATCGCTCAGCCGCGACAACCGCCCTGAGCTTCTTGAAGAACTCTGCCCTTATTTTGGAGTCGTCTGGGCCGCGGGGGCTGGGCTTACACAGTTTTTAGAAAAAGAAACATCGACAAAAATAGGGGTGGGCCTTGGGGTCCTCGAGATCGGCTGCGGGCTGGCCCTTCCTAGCCTTCTCATGGCCCAAAAAGGAGTGCCCTCATGGGCAACAGACCAGCATCCTGACGTTCCGGTCTTTCTTCGTAAAAACATCGACCGCAATACACTGAGGGCCCCCGTCACATACCAGGCCTTTGACTGGATGAAAACTGAGCTCAAACCTGGAGACCCTCTTATACCCCCCACCCCCCGAACTTGGATTCTAGGGAGCGATATTCTCTATGAACGGCAACATCCCGAGCAGGTTACTCAGGCGGTCAAACGACTAATTCGGCCCAATACTGAGCGGGTTTTAATCGCAGACCCAGCCAGACCCTACCTTCAAGAGTGCACAGATGCTCTTTCACAGGCTTTGGGAGTTAAACCCATCATTCATGTTGAGCGCTGCGAAACCCTGCATCCCGGCAAAGACGTATTTGTACTCGACTTTCAGCTTTGCTAAGCTCACCCGTCTATGTCGCCTTCTACTCAGAAACCCTACCTGCCCGTTAAACCCGATGTTCAGCTCGCCAAAGAAGAAGAAGCGATTCTAAAGTTCTGGGATGACCATGGAATTTTCGAAAAATCTTTAAAGCCAACGGCAAACGCTAAGCCTTACAGCTTTTACGACGGCCCCCCATTCGCAACGGGTCTTCCGCATTACGGTCATATTTTAGCCGGCGTTCTGAAAGACATCGTACCTCGGTACTGGACCATGAAGGGCTACTCAGTTCCTCGACGCTTCGGATGGGACTGTCACGGCTTGCCCGTTGAGCACGAGATCAATAAAGTTCACAACATCGAGAGTCGAAAACAAATCATCGCGATGGGCGTCGGCAAGTACAACGCCCTCTGCAAAAGCATCGTTCAACGCTATTCACAAGAATGGAAACGCACCGTTCGTCGTGTCGGCCGCTGGGTTGACATGGAAAACGCCTACTTCACGATGGACGTGAGCTTTATGCAAAGCGTGTGGTGGGTGTTCAAAGAAATTTATAAAAAAGGCCTCGTCTATGAAGGCTATAAAGTCGTGCCTTATTCAGTGGGCCTCTCTTCGCCTCTTTCTAATTTCGAAGCGAATTTAAATTATAAGCAGGTACAAGACCCGGCGATCACGATCACGCTGCCCGTTCTTGGGCAGAAAGACACTTCGCTGCTCGCTTGGACGACCACTCCTTGGACACTTCCAAGCAACTTGGCCTTAGCTGTCGGCAAAGACATCGACTACGTGTACGCAAAAGAAAAAGCGACTGGCCATACTTATATTTTTGCAAAAGCGCTGCTCAGCTCTGTTTTTAAAAACCCAGATCAAGAAGCCGAGATTTTAAAAGAAGTGAAGGGGAGCGCTCTCTTAGGAATGCAATACGAGCCTCTCTTCAATTACTTTGCAGATAAAAAGAAACAAAGCGCTTTCAAAGTTATTCACGCCGACCACGTCACGACCGATGCGGGTACAGGCATTGTTCACATGGCGCCTGCTTTCGGTGAAGAAGATTACTTCGCCTGTTCGCGCGAAAAGCTTCCGATCGTAAACCCAGTCGACGACGACGGCATGTTCACAGCTGAAGTGCCCGACTATCAGGGCCGCAGGGTCAAAGACACAGACAAAGACATTATCGCTGAACTTAAAAAGCGTGGCCGGCTTTTCAAACACGAGACCATTACCCATAGCTATCCGTATTGCTGGCGCTCAGATACGCCGCTGATTTACAGAGCTGTTTCGAGCTGGTTTGTCTCTGTTGAGAAAATCAAAGACTCCATCATTAAGAACAACCTGAAGACACGCTGGGTTCCTGATCACTTGCGAGATGGGCGATTTGGGCTCTGGCTCGAAAACGCACGCGATTGGGCGATTTCTCGCAATCGTTTTTGGGGAACTCCGATTCCTGTTTGGAAAAACGCTGAAGGCGAGATCATTGTCGTCGGATCAAAAGACGAACTCGAAAAACTTTCAGGCAAAAAGACGAACGACCTTCACATGGAGTTTGTGGATCCGATCACGATTCCTTCTCCGACCGGAAAATCGCCTCTCAAGCGAACTGACGCCGTACTCGATTGTTGGTTTGAAAGCGGCTCGATGCCCTATGCGCAGTGGGGCTATCCGTTTACTCATGAAAAGGAATTTAAAGCAGGGTTTCCAGCCGACTTCATCGCTGAAGGTCTCGATCAAACGCGTGGCTGGTTTTACACCTTGATGGTGATTGGTTCGGCCCTCTTTGATCAGGCCCCTTTTAAAAATGTTGTTGTGAACGGGTTGATCTTAGCCGAAGACGGCAAAAAAATGAGTAAGAGCCTGCGCAACTATCCAGACCCAATGGAAGTGCTCGACAAGCACGGGGCCGATGCGCTGAGACTCTACATGATCGACTCACCGGTTGTGAAAGCACAAGAGCTTCGTTTTTCAGAAAAAGGTGTTTTCGATATTGTTCGCCGCATTTTACTTCGCTGGTGGAACTCTTATTCGTTTTTCATCAACTACGCCAATATCGATAACTTTGTACCCAAGGGTGACGCCGCAAAAAGTCCGAATATTCTCGACCGCTGGCTCTTATCGCGCTTGAACACCTTGATTGAAAATACTGAGCGCGAAATGGCCGCTTACCGTCTCTATAATGTAGTGCCTGGCCTTTTACAGTTTATTGAAGACCTCACCAATACCTATATTCGCTTCAATCGCGGTCACTTCTGGAAAGAGGGCATGCCTGAAGACAAACGACTGGCATACGAAACACTGTATGAAGCGCTCACTACGCTTTCAAAAGTCATGGCGCCTTTTGCTCCGTTCTTGGCTGAGATTACCTACCAGAATCTGACACGTGTTTCGACGGGCCACAAAGAGAGTGTGCACCTGGAAACTTTTCCATCCGCTCACCCTGAGTTAAAACACCCTGAACTTGAAGAAGCAGTACGCGTGATGGAAGCCCTCGTGATGCTTGGCCGCATTCAGCGTGAGAAGATTCAAGTACGCGCAAAAATTCCATTGAAGCACATGATGATCATTCATCGAGATAAAACCGTGCTCGAAAATTTGAGAAAATTTGAGCCTTACTTTCAAGATGAGCTCAATATTGAGAAAATCGAATATTCTTCAGACGAAGACCGCTACATACAGATTTCAGCGAAGGCAAACTTCAAGACTCTCGGGGCAAGACTCGGTGCCAAGATGAAGTCTGTTGCCGCTGCCATTCAAAAACTACAATTGAAAGACCTACTTGAACTCGAGGCTGGTAAAACTTTAACACTCGAAGGCGAGTCCGTAACCCTTGCCGATGTTGAAATCCGCCGGGCTGCAAAAGAAAATAACCCGAACTTGGCCACACATCAGCTTGTTTCGTTCGAGCTTGACCCCACCGTCACGCCCGAACAAATCGAAGTGGGCCTTGCGCGAGAAATTATCCGAAAAATTCAGGCCGCACGAAAGAGTGCCGACTTTCAACTGGATGATCGAATCGATCTTCAACTCTCTTGTGACGGCGTTCTGAAAAAAGCTGCCGAAAAGCACCAAAAGCTCATTATGGGTGAAACACTCGCCTTGAAATTTGCGCTCACTGATACACCTCAAGGCAAACATGTTGAAAAAGCTGACTTAGACGAAGGCTCTGTGACCATTGGAGTAACGCCCCTGACAAAGAAGTAATGACCCAATGAAGTATGAATTTGAACCTATCGGAGTAATCCAAACTCCGTTTCGAGATAAGTTTGGAGTGCCCAGACAACCTAGCTTGGTTCCGGCTGCTCGTGGAGTCATTCAGCTAAACGACAACCCAGACCTTCGAACAGCCCTACGCGAACTCGGGCAGTTTTCTCACATCTGGCTTATTTTTGTTTTCCACTCTCATGATGCAAAAAACTGGAAACCGTCTGTTCGCCCCCCAAGACTCGGTGGAGCAGAAAAAGTGGGCGTCCTTGCATCACGTTCACCTCATCGGCCCAATCCCATTGGACTTTCTGCCGTAAAACTCGAACGAATCGACTGGGAAAACCCAAAAGGGGTTTCAATCGAAGTTTCTGGCGTCGATCTTATCGACGGAACTCCCATTCTCGACCTTAAACCTTATCTTCCGTATGCTGACTCTATTCCACAAGCAAACGCCGGATGGGCCAGTGACGAAATCAAAAAGAAGAAAGTGGTTTTTAATTCTGAACTCAATGATGAGCTGCTTTGTATCGAAAAAGAACACCCAGGGTTTCGAGAACTGGTAACACAGCTTCTTGCTCTTGACCCACGCCCCGCTTACCAATCACGGCTGCATGCAACAAAAGAAGCAGCAAGTGGTGAATATGGATTTTGGGTATTCAATTATGACGTGCAGTACCGAGCCGACGCAGAGCATTTCGAAGTATTTGGTTTGAAAAAAGAGAGTAAAGACTAATCATTTTAAGATCGCTTTCGCGTCATCTTATTTTTCACATTTATGTGTAAATTTTTTTATCCGCACGCCGATACCTTTTCTGTTGTTCTGCTTTTTGGAACGACATTAGTCACTCAATCCTAAACAAGGAGAACTCAGTAATATGAAAACTAAGTCTTATCGCAGTAAACACATGTCGGGAAAGACCTACCTCAAAGTCGTGGGCAATGGCTTTGAAGCTGGCCTCATTCTTAATGGAATGCCAGTATTCGTAGGTAATTTCATTCATTCAAAAGAAGCGAATCTTTGGTTCGGTTTAATGAATCGAGAAATTCGCCAGTTCTCAAGAAAGTACTCGGTCGGCAGCAAGTTTCCAAAAACTTGGTTCGCACAATTCGTGAAAAACCACCTCTACAAGACGTACTATGCGTTTTTAGATCGTATTGTCACGGGTTATACGAAATCATTCGGCCGTGCTGTTCTTCGCGATACTCGCAAGTACAAGCAAATCCGTAAAAACTGGTCTTCCAGTGAGCGGACTCCTTTCTTGAAAGTGGCTTAATTCCACAATCAAGTGATTCGTTTTTAAAACAGGGCTTCTCTTCACGGGGAAGTCCTGTTTTATTTTTCTATTTTCATTTTTCTAAGCGGGGTTCAAGAGTAGAGTAGAACTCTTGAAGTCTGTGTCGCGTTGTTGGATCATTCCAAAGTTCGCGCGCTGAAAGACTCATGCGGTCTTCTGATAAAATAGAGTCAAGCGATAAAAGAATAATTCCTTGATCAAGCGCCAATACAACAGGAACTGCCTTTCCTTTGTCTTGACCCGAAACAATATAAGAATCAAGCCATCCAAATAAAGTATCAAAAAGAGAAAAAGAACCAAGCTCGCCCAAGGGTTCTGCGGCCTTAAGCGGCTGTATAAATAAAGCGGGTGTCAGCGATGCAGCCAAAAAGACGGCGTGTGGCGTGACAGCCTCGTCCCAGCGTTCGCGCTTAACAGGATCGAGCAAATCTGCATTAAGGTTGCTCACAAGTTCGGGGCTACCGCTATGACCAATATATTCCTGAACACTGTGATTGCATGCCGAATGCGCAGCGGGTAAAGCATATTTTTTAAGCACAGCTTGATCGACAATATAATGTGAGTAATTTTCGAACGAAGTTGCCATCGCGGGTGAATAACGTTCTTCACTCAATAAGAGACGCGGAAGAAGAAGTTGAAACGCGCCACCGTCCCAGGTTTTTAAAATTTTACCTGAAGTCGTATGTGCTGACTCGACTTTCAATACCTCTGCTGCCTTTGTAATAAAACTTCGGTTTTCAGAAAATTTCTGAAATAAATGCAGCGCCCAGCCTGCTGAGTATAAGGTTCTAGCCTCTGAGCCCCAGTAATCATACGTCCAGGGTGAACGGACCCAGCGGCCATTACTGAAAAGCATTGCACCCGAAATCAAACCCGAGGTTGGATCATAAAAAGGAGAAAAATCCATTGCCTCAAATAACGCTCGCGCTTGCTCGGCTCTGTTTGAATCAAAATCGACTCGCGACAGAGTCCATAACGCTAATGCAAGGTGCACATTATCAACAGATGAAATCGAGTCTTTATTTATGGCCTGCCCATCTTCAGTCGAATACCAATTAAAAAATAATTTCGTGTCGATTGGATGTTCCAATTTTTTCAATGCTTGTAAAATTAAACTCAGAGTTTGAGACGCCTCTTCGCGCTCTTGCTTATCAGACGAACGAAGGCGGTTCATCTGAACCCAAAGGTCTATGGCAATATTAGTGGGTGAAGTATCAAGAACGAGCTTATGAAAGGAACGTTGTAAGGCCTCATCTTTTGAAGTTTGAGAAGTTTGAATTGAAATCTGAATTTTATCAGAAATCAGTCCGTTACTTCCACGAAGAAGAGCAAAGCTCTTATTAGAGACGGCTTGGTAGCGCGAGTAAGGAGCATTTTCACAAGCGTGGATGCGTGAAATGAGAAAGAAGAGCCCAAGGCACAGGAACCCCCAGAACAGACCCCCCCGAAACTGAGATGTCACCCCTCATCTCCCCCTCGAGGCCGTTCTAGCACGGCTCACGGAGAGTGCAAATAGCCCCTCATCTTTAGGACCAGGTCTCTCTCCGCCATTATTTCATTCAAAAACACGACTTCTTTTCACCCGGAAGGGGACGAAAAGAGTCCATGGATGGACGCAGGAGTGTTTTTGAATGAAATAATGGCGGAGAGAGAGAGATTCGAACTCTCGAGCGGGTTTTATCCCGCTGCTCCCTTAGCAAGGGAGTGCCTTCGACCACTCGGCCATCTCTCCGTGAGTGTGAAAACGTCGTAGAAGAAGTGTGTAACAGACAAAGTCTTCCTGTCAAAACCCAAAAAAACCGATTATAAGCGTTGGGAATGCTCAACTTAAGAAATGTCTGCATCATTGCCCACGTCGACCACGGTAAAACCACACTCGTAGATCACTTACTGAGACAAGCTGGCACCTTCAAAAGCCATGAGGCTATTGGTGAGCGCGTGATGGATTCTATGGATCTGGAACGCGAACGCGGTATTACCATCATGGCTAAAAACACCTCGATTCGCTTCGGTGACACCAAGGTGAATGTCGTCGATACGCCCGGCCACGCCGACTTCGGTGGTGAAGTTGAGCGCATCATGGGCATGGTCGATGGAGCCCTTCTTCTAGTCGATGCAGCCGAAGGCCCACTGCCTCAAACTCGTTTCGTGCTTCAAAAAGCTCTGCAACAAGGCTTACGTGTGATTCTCGTAATCAACAAAGTCGATCGCCCAGAATGCAGCGACGGTCTTCGTATTCAAGAAGTCGTCAACCAAGCTTTCGATTTATTCGTCGATCTCGGAGCAAACGAAGCTCAAGCTGATTTTCCAATTGTTTACGCTTGTGGTCGCGAAGGCTGGTGCACTCTTAACTTTGACGACATTCGAGATCTTGTAAACGGCAAGAAAAAGAGCACGCTGATTCCTCTAATGGAACTCTTAGTAAGCGAAATTCCTGCTCCGAAAATTATCGACGATCCTCAGTTCCGACTGATGATTGCAAACCTTTCGCACTCTGAATATGTGGGCCGTCTTGCGATCGGTCGTGTGGTTTCAGGTTCTTTGAAAAGAAATCAAAAAGTTTACAGACGCGGTATTGATGCGCAAGGGCGGCCTAAAGACGAGGCTTTCGTTGTCACTCGGCTTTATACCTATGAAGGCCTTGTTCAAACCGAATCCGAAGAACTCATTGCCGGTGAAATTGGTGTGATCTCAGGTTCTAATTCTTTCGAAATCGGCGATACCATCACGACGTCTCCTGACGTGGCCCCGATGAAACGAATTTCTGTCGAAAAGCCAACTCTGGGTATGGTTTTTTCGATCAACACCTCGCCTCTTGCAGGTGAAGAAGGTAAGCCCCTTCAATCGAGAGAATTGCGTGAGCGTCTATTGAAAGAAGTACGCCACAACGTCGCTCTTCGTTTCGAAGAAACAGAATCGGGCGATCAATTCAGAATTTTAGGTCGAGGCGAATTGCAATTCGCGATTTTGACCGAACAAATGCGCCGCGAAGGTTCTGAGTTCATGATCGGCAAACCGATCGTTCTGTATCAATTTGATGAAAACGGCCAAAAATTGGAGCCCGTGGAAAAAGCGGTTCTCGACTTACCTGAGCAGTATGCCAGTGAAGTCACCCAGCTTTTTCAGCAGCGAAAAGGTATTCTGACAAAGTACGAAGTTTCTAGCGAAGATCACAGTGGTCAAAGCGACTCTTTGAGAAAACGTGTACGGCTTGAAATTGAAATTCCAACGCGAGGCTTACTCGGTATGCGTTCACGCTACATGACGGCCACACGTGGCGCGGGCCTTTTCAGTACTTTTTTATTAGAATATTCACCACATAAAGGTGAAATTCTACACCGTCTCACCGGCGCACTCATCTCAGACAGAAGTGGAGATACGATTGAATACGGCCTCATGGGCCTTGAAGATCGCGGAATTCTTTTCTTAGGCCCTGGTGTGCCGGTTTATGAAGGCATGATCATCGGCGAGAACAATAAAGAGCACGATATGAACGTCAATCCGTGCCGCGAGAAAAAGCTCACAAACATTCGCTCAGCTCACGCCGAAGTGCTCGTTACTCTGGCTGGCATTCGCTCGATGTCACTTGAACAGTGTATCGACTGGATCGACGAAGACGAGTGGATTGAAATCACTCCAAAGTCTGTTCGCCTACGCAAGAAAGTTCTTCAGCAGAATTTACGAAGCGTAAAGCGCGCAGAGCGAGTGAATTAATAAGGGCTACTCGTTTTTCGTCAAAATCCAAAACTGTGATTTAAGTTCTTTAAGAATGTCTTCAGCGAGCCAAAGATAGGCGCTCCACTTTTCATAGAGATTTTTAAAGTCATTTAAAGACAGCTTTTTCTTGCCTTCAATGAAAGGTAAAAAGTCTTCTGATAAAAAATCAGCATTGAGCTTTTTAATTTTTTCTAAACTAATCGTTCGATTCAGTACCGGATCTGAAAGTGCCTTTGTGAATTGAATAATGGAAGGCGCAGACTCTAGCCCTATCTCAATGCCCTCAGGCCCCATAATAACATCGGCTGTAACGGGAACATCGGCTTCGTGCTGAAGAACGCTTTCGGCCCTGCGATGGGCCCCAAATAAAACATTATTAAGAATAGTGATGAGATTTTTAAACTTGTGCTTAGAATCCATTGTGGCGCTTTCTAGAAGTGGGTGTAAATGCGCCGTCTTTTCGCCGTGATAAGTTTCGATCGAAAGATTTTTTGAAACTAAAAGTAAGCTTTCTTTACGAATGAAATCAGTGGCTGCTTGCACATCTCTTTTGTACCCATTCATAAAAAAATATCCCGAAGTTTCGTTTATGCGAGTCAACACACCCGGTGCTGTTTGGTCGCTTTGATTTTCAACTAAAAGCTCTCCACCCCAGATAAATTTTTTGATTACATGGCCTTTGCTTTCAATCTCTTGAATCAATGACTCGTGGTCGCTGAGATTGGGGTTAATAGCGAAGATCTTTTGACCCGTCTCGGTTTCAACTAATACGCCGTTGTAATAGGCCTTAGAATGAGCCGGAAGCGCAGTTGGGCCCAGTTGAACCAAAGAGAGGCACAAGGTTGAAACAACGGCACTAAACATGTACCGATACCTATATCCGACTATTTGAATTAAGTAAAGAAATGAACGACTTAGGCCTAATTCAGGCCTATAAAGGCCTCTTGCCTTTGTCTGACCGTTTTTATATACAATCGCCCATGCCTTCGTTTGATGTCTCTTCAGAAGTCGACTGGCAAGAGGTCGACAATGCCGTGAACCAAGCCTCAAAAGAGGTGGGGCAGCGATTCGATTTCAAGTCGATCAAATGCGAGATTCAACTCGACCGCAAACTGAAAACGCTCACGCTCTGGTGCAGTGAAGAAGCAAAGCTCGAGTCTCTGAACGACGTTCTTCAAAACAAGCTCATCAAGCGTGGTATCTCATTGCTCTCACTTGACTACAAACCGATCGAGAATGCCTTCGGCCAAAGTTCACGCCAAGTGATTGCTGTGCAAGCCGGTATTTCGAAAGAAAAAGGTAAAGAGGTCATTGCTGCAATTAAGGAATCAAAAATCAAAGTGCAAGCTCAGATTCAAGACGAAAAAATTCGCGTAACCGGAAAAAACCGAGATGACCTGCAAGAAGCGATCGCACTTCTCAAGAGCAAACAAGACTCCTTGAAAGTGCCTCTGCAATTCGGAAATTTTCGAGAGTAAATAAGGAAGTAAGATTTTAATGTCGACCGACACCGCAGAAAAAAACTCAGAAAACAAGTCAGCCGTTTATTTTGTAAGCTTAGGCTGCCCAAAAAATCTCGTCGACTCTCAAGTCATGCTCGGCATGCTTGAAAAAGATCGCTATCAGATTTCAAATACACCCGATGATGCTGAAGTGATCATCGTCAACACCTGTTCGTTTATCGAGGCCTCAAAAGAAGAGTCGATCGAAACCATTCTTGAAATGTCTGATTACAAGCAAAACGGAAAATGTAAGGTGTTGGTTGCCTCGGGCTGCCTGCCTCAGCGCTACTCGAAACAACTCGAACAAGAAATGCCAGAAGTCGATCTGATGATCGGCACAGGTCAATACCATCGCATCACCGAACTTCTTGAACTCCAGAAAAAATCACAAGAGCCGGGTGCTCCGCTTCCGAAACGCGTTTATGTCGACCAACCTGCGTTTATTCACACTGAAACTGATCCACGCCTTCATACAGGCCCCCTTTACACAGGGTATTTGAAGCTTTCAGAAGGCTGCAATCGTCGTTGTGCCTTTTGTATTATTCCAAAACTGCGTGGAAACGTTCGCTCACGCACGGTAGACTCTCTGGTTATAGAAGCCAAACAAATGGCTGAACGCGGAGTTCGCGAACTGAATCTCGTAGCTCAAGACCTGACCGAATACGGAATGGAATGGAAATACAAAGAGCGCCTCGAAACCCTCTTGCCCGAGCTTTGTAAAATTGACGGCATTGAGTGGATTAGGTTGCATTACGTTTATCCCGATCAGTTTTCAGACGAGTTGCTTGAGCTAATCGCAAACGAGCCGAAGATCGTCAAATACCTCGACATGCCGATTCAGCACACCAACAATGAAGTGCTCGCGCGAATGAATCGCCGCCTCACCAAAGACAAGCTTTTTTCGGTCATTTCTAAGCTTCGTGCACGTATTCCTGAAATTGTTTTTAGAACCTCAATTATAGTTGGTTTTCCTGGAGAAACCGAAGCTCAGTTCGAAGAACTGTGCCGCGATCTAGAAGCACTCAATCTCGATCACGTCGGCGTTTTTCGCTTTTCAAAAGAAGAAGGTACCAAGGCCGCCGAAATGGACGGACAAGTGCAAGCCGCGGTGAAGCGCCGTCGAGCGAAGCTACTCATCGAGTTCTTGCAAAAGCAGTCTCTCTCTAAAAACCAAAAATACATCGGCCAGCAAGTCGCTGCCCTTGTCGAAGGTGTCAGCGAAGAAACTGATCTTTTGATTCAAGCCCGCATACCCACGCAAGCCCAAGAAATTGATGGGCACGTTTTAATCAATGATCTTGAAGAAATTGGCAATAGCGCTTTAAACCCTGGCGACCTCGTTGAAATTGAAATCACTGAAGCCCATCCACATGATCTTATTGCTCGCGCTTTGCGTGTGATTAAGCCTTTCTCTTCGGCTGGTTTATTGCCGAGCTTTAAAATGAATATTGCGCCCGCCATTGAACGACCCAGCGAAGGCGTCGCGGGGTAAAATGCAGCTGTATGAGCAGCTGAAGACCGAATGTACGGCAGCTGGGTTTCCTCTCTTCGGAGCCCTCGACCTGAATTCGGTTGACCTCACTCCCCACCACGAACGCTATAAAAAGTGGATGGATCAAGGTCATGCTGGTGAAATGCAGTACCTGGTGCGTGGCACTGAACGCCGCGGAGACCCACACTTAGTTTTTCCAGAGGCCCGCTCAATCGTTGCCGTAGGCTCGCCCTATTCAGCCCATCGTATTGGCACCCAAGACCCAAAAGAAGGTATTCAGTACGCCCGCTACTTGCGCGGAGAAAACTATCACACTCGAATTCAAACCCTGCTTCAGGGTGCTCTAGAAAAAGTTACTTCTACACATCCAGAATTGAAATGGAAGATTTGTGTCGACACGAGCGCACTCATGGAACGCACCTGGGGAGCTCTCGCTGGATTAGGTTGGATCGGCAAGAACATGATGTTGATTCATCCACAATACGGCAGTTATTTTTTACTGGGGTTTGCATTGTTGAATCAAGAAGTAGAAAGAGGCTCGACCCCCCTTAAAGATTACTGCGGTAGTTGCTCTCGCTGCCTCACTGCATGCCCCACACAAGCCTTTACCGAGGAACGTAATTTAGACTCAAGAAAGTGCATCAGTTACTGGACGCTCGAAAAACGTGGCCCGCTCGAGCTCAGCTCTTCACAGGTCAAAGCCATGGGTAACTGGGCCGCTGGCTGCGATATCTGCCAAGAAGTTTGTCCCTTCAATCAAAAATCAGAAAAGCTGGCCGCGAAGTGCCCTATGACGAGCGACCCAGAATTACCCTGGAGGTGGAACGAGCTCCAGAACGAAAGCCTGGAGTCTTATAAAAAAAGAACGGCGCACAGTGCACTTGAACGCGTAAAACCCGCTGATTTTATGCGCAATCTGTCTCTTATCCGGCCGAAGACCCTTCAAGAATTCGATAAATAATAAAGGGCGCACTACCCGCAGTTGGAAAAGTTAAAACCACTTCGTGCTCTTGTGCGGGCAATTCTTTTGCTAGACGAAGAAGACCCGCCTGAGCGACTTGAAAAAATGAGTTTCCAGAATCATCGAACTGTAAGTCTCGGTCTCCATACCGATCAAAAACGGATCTTCCGTCAACCTCAACCAGGCCCCTAGGAGCCATTCCAGATTTTCCAATAACACGTACAACAATAGCTAGACACGTTGCTTTTGATTTAAATGTAATGGTTGAACCGTTTTCATGAACCTCTACACAGTCGGGGTGATCAATAAACTTTCCATCTCGCTTCCACGTTCCGTTTTTTGATTTAAAAAGCGCAGAACTTAAAGTGGATACCTTCTGACTCTGAACAACAGACTCTGTGATTCGATACTCGGGTAACAAAGCAAGGCCCGAATCTTGTTTTCTTAAAAAGGCTTGTACTTCCTTTTCGATCACCCCATACCAAGACGCAAGGGGCTGCTTTTCATGCCTTGAGAAAAAAAGTTTTCCTTCTGAAAATAAAACAAATCGCGAGCCCTGTTGAACCTCGAAGAGCTCCATAAAGCTTTGATCAAAATCATAGACCACTGGAATGTTGCTATAGTATTTCAGAAATACTGTATCCATTGCTTTTTTTGCATCTTTTTCGAGCGCGATTGTCGTAGAAAATATAATAATGAATTGAATACCTAAGTCAGAATATCTTTTTTTCCATTCTTGAAAAAAAATTAAACTTGTATTGCCCTCAAAGCTAAAGGGGTCACAAAAAAGTATCAGCCAATTTTCTTTTTTGAACTTGTCGTCTAACGGAAAAAGCTGCGGAAGCTGCCCTGCTGCTGAGCGCGCGGCAACGAAGAGTGGCCTCATGCCAAGCCAGAAAGGAGCGTACTCCTTTTTAGCCTGAACAACTGCCTCTTCTTTTGTTAGCTCTCTTTCTTTCGGTTTCCAAACCATGCTTGCTTCTCTTTCATTATTCCCGCTCGAGCGCTTATTGGCCCTCTTCCTTTAATGAGCGATGCGACCAGTGCTCCAGCTCCTACAACGCCACCAAAAAAACAGGCCCAGTGTACAGATGAAACAAAATCATGCGTTGCATCCATGCGTACAGCAAAAATATCTGTCGAAAGACCGGTACCCGTGACCATTCCTACGTTTCGAACTGTTGCTAAAAGTGCCGAGGCCACACCTAACTTAGAGGCCGGAACAGAGCCCATGATCGCATTATTATTTGGAGACTGGAACAGGCCCATTCCTAATCCAATTAAACTCAATAGTGTGACATTTAAAGCGGTGTGACTATTTTCATTAATGCCGGGCCCAATAGCCCCTGACATTGTAAACAGAGTCAGAGAGCCGACCAGTGCGCCCGCAACACTCAGCTCAAGACTTCCAAATCGATCAGAAAGCCGACCACTAATAGGCGCAACAATAAAAATAGCTACCGGAATGGCCGTCATATAGAGCCCTGCCTGACGAGTCGATAGATGCAATACTTCTTCAAGATAAAAAGGCAACATCACAATGGCTGATGAATAGGCAATAAAGTTAAAAAAACCGGCTAGATTTCCGGCCCAAAACATTTGATTTTTCATCAATCCTAAATCTAAAATCGGATTTTCAGTGGTGGCTTCAATTTTGACAAAAATTCCAGTAAACACGATGACCAGTGCTGCGGCAAGAAGCCTTGAAAGAGTGAAGGGATTTCCACCAGACATTGTCAGGCTCGGGGGATCAAACAAAAACATGAGCATGATGATAATGACGGTTTGTAAAAATGCTCCTGCCCAGTCAAATCCCTTTTTTCGTGCTGCTAACAATGAAGTTACATCAGAATTTAAAAACCGAAGCACAAGAATGATCCCAAGTATCCCTACTGGAATATTAATCAAAAAAATACTCGGCCAGCCGAAGTGCGAAATTAAAAAACCGCCTAATGCTGGCCCTGAAACAAGGCCAATGCTCACTACCATACTCATGGTGCCCAAGGCTTTTCCGAGTTCATGAGACGGAAATGCCGCTGTGATAATGGCTGGCCCATTTGCCATCAGCATTGAAGCCCCAATGGCTTGGACTACTCTTGAAACAACGAGCCAATTCAAACTCGGCGACAAAGCGCAGAACAACGAACCAAAAGTAAAAACAGACATGCCCGTTACAAAAAGGCGCCGACGACCGTATAAATCAGAAATTTTTCCGAAGGGTAGAAGCAAACAAGAAATGACTAAGAGATAAATAATGACAACCCATCTCGAGACCGAAAGGTCCGAAACCAGGTTCTTGGTGAGCGACGGCAATGCAATATTGACGATGCTCGAATCTAATGTTGCCATGAAGGTTCCACAGGCGACTGCCGAAAGAACCCACCACTTACGACCCATCTTTTAATCGTAACAACTGGGCCCAGAGCGTCAACGACTAGCCTGTGGTAATGTCTAGGCACGATGAAGGCATGGGTCGTTTCACGACACGGTGGGCCAGAAGTACTGCTTCTTCAGCCCAAAGACCGACCGCAAGCTCAGGCTGGTGAAACCTTAGTTCGGGTCGAAGCCGTTGGACTAAACCATTTAGACCTCTGGGTTAGAAAAGGAGTCGAAGGTCATACCTTTCCACTGCCCATCACACCAGGTTGCGACATCGTCGGAACCGTCGAAGAAACCGGGCAAAGAGTTTTAGTGAATCCCATTTTATCATGTGGTCGGTGTGAGAAATGTAAAAAAGGATTTGAACCCCTCTGTCCCCAATTTGGTTTAATCGGCGAGACGACCGACGGTGGTTGTGCTGATATCATCCGTGTGCCGACAGGTAACTTGCTTCCTCTTCCAAAAAACATTTCTACTCTCGACGCTGTTTGCCTACCCATTGCCTACGTCACTGCATGGAGCATGCTGACCCGAAAAGCTAAGACAGAAAAAGGGGAGTGGGTGCTCATTCAAGCCGGTGGAAGTGGCGTTTCTGTCGCTGCTATTCAAATGGCTAAATATCTTGGAGCCACCGTCATCACGACCGTAGGTTCACCTGAAAAAGCAGAAAAGGCGCGCGCCCTAGGCGCCGATCATGTCATCCAATATAAAACCGAGCCTTTTCGAGAAGCTTTAAAAAAGATTTTAAAATCAAATGGCCGCAAAGGCGTAGATATTGTCATTGATCACGTCGGGCAAGAAACTTTTTCAGACAGCATGCGCGCTTTAGACTGGGGAGGGCGTCTCGTCACTTGTGGATCCACAACCGGCCCTACTGCTCAAATTAACTTACAAGCTCTGTTCTTTAAAAATCTTTCGATCTTGGGTTCGACGATGGGGGCTAAATCCGATCTTGCTGTTGTGCTAAACCTCTTAGAACAGAAAAAAATTAAAGCAGTCATTGATCGAACCTTTGACTGGGCCGACCTTCCGAAGGCGCATGCTTACCTTGAAAGCCGAAAGGCATTTGGAAAGGTTGTGATCACGCGATGATTTTTTTTGGGCACCTGGGCTTTGGCTTGCAAATCGCGAAACCCCTCTTTAGACACGATGAACTCAAAAAGAAACGCGCCGTGGGCTTTCTTCTGCTGGGCTGCGTTCTTCCAGACCTAATTGATAAACCCCTTTACCATGGGCTCTCTTGGATCACCGGCAAAAGCGGAGCTGAACTCGGCCTGATCTCGACCACCCGCACCTTTGGACATACCCTTGTTTTTTTATTTCTCTTATTTGTCTTGGCTCGATGGCGTAAGTCACCCGCACTCCTGATGATCGCTGTTGGAACCGCTACTCATCTTTTTGTTGATCATGTCGGAGACACCATTGGCCATGCGATATTTGGTAGCCCATTTCCTACTCAGTACGACGAACACGGTATTTCACTGAATATTGTAGGCCTTTTCTGGCCTTTTTTAGGCAATCGGTTTCCTGTTTTTCCATTTGAACATATCATGCAGCACTTCGATTTTTTCAGACGTCCACACATAGCAGTAGGCGAAGTGCTGGGTCTTATCTTTTTATGGAAAGATCGCGTCGTACGTCAAACGGTACGTCAGTGGATCAAAGAAAGATTATGGAAACGGGCGTATTCTCCGCCGCGCTCCAAAAGCTCTGGGTGAGTTCCGCTTTCAACAATTGAGCCCTCGCGAATCACTAAAATCTGATCAACGTTTCGAATGGTTGATAGACGATGAGCAATAATCAATGTCGTGCGATTTTCCATCAGCTCTTCGATGGCCTGCTGAACAATTCTCTCAGACGCTGAATCCAAACTCGAGGTCGCTTCATCCAAAATTAAAATAGGCGCTTCTCTTAAGAAGGCTCGCGCAATCGAAAGCCTTTGTCTTTCACCGCCAGAAAGCTTCTGACCCCGGTCTCCAATTTTTGTTTTGAGTCCTTGAGGCAAGGTTTCGATAAAATCCATCGCATGCGCTCGAACAGCGGCCTGGCGAATTTCGGCTGCTGTCGCGCTCAGTTTTCCACAGCGAATATTCTCTTCAACCGTGTCGTTAAACAAAAACACATCTTGGCTCACAACTGCGATCTGTGCGCGCAGGTCATGAATAGAGAGTTCTTTAATATCTTGTCCATCGACGCAGATTTTTCCTTCGTTCACATCAAAAATTCGTGGAAGAAGGCTCACCAATGAACTTTTGCCCGCACCGCTTGCGCCGACCAACGCAATGGTTCTACCTTTTGCGAGTTTAAAGCTCACGTTTCTCAGCACTACTCTCTCGGGAGCATCGGGGTATGCAAAAGTAATGTTCTCAATACTGATCTCTTTATTAAACGCATGAATGGGAATCGGATTTTTAGGTCGATAAAGCGTGCTCTTCCAGTTCAGAATCTCAAAAATTCGATCTGAAGCCCCGGCCGCCTGATTGAGTTTAATGTTAATGTCATTCAACATTCGAATCGGATTCATCATCAAAGCAAAGGTTGCAAAGAAGGCAACGAGTTCGCCTTCTTTAAGTTCTCCTCGGTACACGAGATAGCCGCCATAAAACAAAACCCAAGCAATTGCGACGGCCGTAAGCAACTCAACCGCAGGGTGTGAGGCTTCTTCGAGACGTGCTGTTTTCAATGAAAAGCGAACAAACTCATCATTGCGCTCATTAAATTTATTTTGAACATAGTTACGAAGCGAAAAAGCTTTAATGACTCGAACTCCAGAAAAGCTTTCTTGAAGGGCTGAAAAAATTCCGGCATTTTCTTCCTGCATTTTCAAAATATAACGCTTCATGTTGCGACCCGTTGCAGCCAAAATCCAAGCCAAGAACGGGGCTAATACAAAGACAACAATGGTGAGCTTCCAACTGAGGTAAAGCGCATAGCCCAACAAAAAAAGAAAAGTCAGGGGTTCACGCGCCATGACGTTGATGCAAGAAACACCGCCGTCAATCTGTTGGGGATCAGAAGCCACGCGCGAAATAAGATTTCCAACGCTGCGTTGACTAAAATAATCGGCCGATAGGCCCATGACG
>Ga0206960_1058_pt1 | contig 29704 bp, 30 predicted proteins | sample Alteio_BWOrgHeat_29_FD_153255 | JGI IMG/M metagenome (GOLD analysis project Ga0206960, IMG submission 153255) | Enriched cells from forest soil in Barre Woods Harvard Forest LTER site, Petersham, Massachusetts, United States -... | ecosystem: Environmental > Terrestrial > Soil > Temperate forest >... | reverse complement strand
TAATTTCTACGGGGTATCGGAATTTGGCGGTACTTCTGTCATTGGCTCAGTGTTTCGAATCACGCCCAACGGAAACCTGACCAATCTTTACACATTCACGGATAGCGAGAACTATGGTAGTTACCCTACGGGCAGCTTGGTGCTGGGCAGAGACGGTAATTTCTACGGCGTCACTGGGGGCGGTGGAACGTCGGGGTACGGCACGGTGTTTCGGATTACGCCCGACGGATGTCTGACGAACCTTTGGTCCTTCAATGGCGACGATGGCCGATATCCATACGCGGGTTTGGTTCAGGGCAGCGATGGCAATTTCTACGGAACAACGGCTAATGGCGGCGACTCCTTCTATGGTACGTTGTTTCGGATCAACGTGTGCGGAGAACTGACGAACCTTTGGACATTCAGTGGCGACGATGGCGCGGATCCAAATGCGGAATTGATGCAAGCCAACGACGGGTCTTTCTACGGGACAACTTCCGGGGGAGGAGCGTACAACCAGGGCACTGTCTTCAAACTTTCGGTTCCTCTGAGTCCGCCGGCCAATCAGATTTCAGCCGCTCAAATCACAGGTAGCGATGTCACCATCCTTATCCCCTCAGTAGCGGGTGAGACGTATCAATTACAGTTCAGCACTTCAATGAGCCCCACCAACTGGGTCAATGTCCCTGGCGCATCAATCACCAATTGTATCGGGGCTCTTTTGACGTTGACCAATTTCGGGGGAGCCTCTCAGCCGCAAGGGTTCTACCGTTTCGCCATAACGCCGTAGTGGACCCTTGGCAGGCTTGAGTGACGAAGCTCACCGGATTGCTGGTTTCCATGTTGTGTGACTAACGCTGTCAACTCTTGGAAGTTCAAGCATCAACTTTACACTCATTTTCAACTTGTACTCCCACCCATTTCTGTATACACTGCTTGCCTTGTAATCCAGCATTTTGCTGTATTGCATGGCAATAGATCCGCGCATGAAGAAGCAACAAAACTCATTCCATTTTCTTGTCCTGACAGCTCTCGCCGGACTCGTTCTTATCTCCCCGGTCCGTGCCGACACGATCTACGTCTCCAACGAGAATAACAACACGATCGACAAGATTGTAACGTTTCAAAACAGCGCTACCGTCACCCTTTTTGCGAATACCGGTCTCAACAAACCCCTCGCTCTCGCCCTCGACAACAGCGGGAACCTGTACGCCGCCAATTTGGGGAATGGCGCCAATGGCAGCATCGAGAAAATCGACTCTAGCGGAAACCCTAGCCTGTTCGCGTCCGCCCCGGGCGTCGCGTTCGGCCTTGCGGTCGGAGCCAATAGCAATGTGTACGCCGGCTTCCTTTCATCAAATGTGGTCGGACAATTCGGCACCAACGGCCAGATCATTTCCTCCAGCATCTGGTCCGCAAAATCCCCGTGGGGGATGGCGTTCGATGCCAGCGGCAATCTCTACGTCGCGGACTCCAGCGACAATGAGATCCTCAAATTCACTCCCGGCGGACAAAGTTCCATCTTCGCCACGAATGGCTTGAGCCAGCCAGCGGGCCTCGCGTTCGACTCCAGCGGCAACCTGTATGTGTCCAACGGCGGCAATGATAATATCGAAAAATTTGATTCCAACGGCAACGGAACACTGTTCTTCACCAGTCCCGAGCCGGCGCTTGGCTTGGTTTGCGACAGCAGTAACAACGTCTACGCGGCGTTCGGTAGTGTAATCGAAAAGATAGCCCCCAATGGTCAGTTGACCGGCCTCATTAGCTCTCCGCTATTCAGTGGCGCGGCCTTCTTCGCCGTCCAAGTCCCCGAACCGGCCACCTGGTCTTTGCTGGCCCTGTCAGCACCCCTGCTCCTCGTCTTGCGGCGCCAGCGCCGTCGATTGTAAAAAAGAAAAAGGGGTCAGTTCGTTTTTCGTTATCTAGCCACTTCCCCGCCACCTTGCCGCCGCCCTTGGCCGCCTCTTACGTTTCCGACTTCAACTTCTCCACAAACGCGTGGGCCTCGGTCAGCGAATAGCCGTGGACCCGTTGGGCCATTGTCACAGCCGCTATAACGTCGCCGGATCTGACAAGCTGGAGGATTTTCTGACGTTCCTCCTCTGGCGGCGCCTTGGAATGATGGGTGAGATCGACGACGCGATGGTCCATCTCGGCGATTTTCACATGGCGACCGAGACATTCCACCGCCTGATGTGCGGACGGGTGCATGCCGCTCCAGGACATCTGCACGATTCCACCCGGCAAAACCTGCACCGGGTAATCCCCCACAACCAAGCCGACTCCCACAGAAAGGTTGCGGTCCGCGCTGAGATGCTCTTCCAACTCGGTCGTATCCGGATTCACCAGTCCCAATTCCACAAAGGTCATGAAATGCGTTTCGGACCTGTTCCCTTGTTGCGTCATGCTGGGGACGATGCGCCTTTCCTTGGCGACGCGCACCCACGCAATCTCCGGGTAATCCCAGCCGACGACTTGGGGAGTGTCAGCGGGGAAGCGCCAGTTCCGGTACGACCGATAATGGATCAAGAGCCCACGAGCGTGGCACCGCAGGAGCCAGTTGGTGGGCATGCGGCTGGCGCGTGAGGAACCGTAGCTATTCAACGCGAACAAACCGAACATCCCCGCAAAGGCGCAGCAGAAAAAAGCTGGAACTATCTGGCGGTGTATTCCACAGCGAATGGCGAGGGCCAGCAAAGTCAGAATAACTCCCGACGTCATGATCAGCCCGATGATCTGGGAGGTCGGCGAGGCCTTGAAAACCTGGTCATCGCGAGAAACCGTTACCTGATCGAGTTTGTAAAATGTCATTTACGGGACCTCAAACAATCCGCTTACTCCATATCCTTTCGTTCGCCTTGGAACAATAGGAATTTGAGCAGATTCCTTGCCCGTTGCTGGCAGGATTCAGCATCTACCTGCGTAGCCGTGATACAGCATCATCAGAGACCCACCACTGAACGACCTCTTCGCTGACCACTTCGCCCGCCACCTTGCCGACGCCTTTGGCCCCGGCGATCTTGCCGCTTTAGTGCTTGCCTTGCTGTCCCATTAGCGCCCCAATGAAAGCTGTAGCTTGACCGATATGGGAAGGACGCACAAATGACTTCAACCGGCTATGGACAGGGCGCTCGAAACGCTCTTATTTGCGGTGCCGTTGTTGCGGTTGTTTCGTTCGCGCTCGCCGCTGTCCTCTCGCTGATCTTGGGAAGAACCATCGCGGACTGCTGGAGGCTTTCTTTCGCATTCCTATGCACTGCTGCCTTCTCAGTTGTCCTGGCACAATGGCTGTACGGACGAAAGACGGCTGGCCGGGTTCTCTTGGATTGCGGCCCCCATCCAACATGGTGGGTGTTTCTGGTGTGTCTCGCGCTCATCACAATTGGTCGAACGCTCCAGGGATCGACTGGCAGTTCGTGGCCACAAGTATCGGGGACAATCGCGCTCTACGTAGCACTCCTTGGCTTTGCAGCGGGGCGGCTGCAAGTACGGGAGAACGGCATTTGGGGGTATTGCAGTCTGCTCCGTTGGAGCAGGATCGAATCCTATCATTGGGCCGTTGACTCCACATTATTGGTAAAGGGAAAGGGATTCTTTCCGGCTCTCGGTTTCCGTAGTGTGTTGCCGGTTCGCCCCAAGCAAAAGCAGGCAGTCGATGATTTGCTGATCAAGTTTCGCCCGGCTCCACAAGCCGTCTAACTATTTACGCATTCCCCACCCGCCTCGCCGACCACTTCGCCCGCCACCTTACCGACGCCTTTGGCCGTGGCGATCTCCCCCCGCACTCAGCTATCCCGGCAAGCTCGAAGCGCTTGGTTCGCTACCCGGAGCTACCGCTGGTGTCACGGTAAAATTGCCAAATCAGAGCGATCTGGCCGGGGTTCATGAGGTCTCGGATGGGGTGAAGACCCCATGGCGTTTGCACTCGCTTCCGTGTTTGTTAGGATGCAATGGAGTATAAACCACTCACGACACCGCTGCCCAAGTCCAGCGCAAAAAACGTGTCTGGAGCAAGCCTGTGGAGAATCTCGCTTAACCGCAACCTATGAAAAAATACCACTCAACAATAATGATTGTGGACGACGATCCCGATGATCTAATCCTTATTGAAAGATCCTTCCGAAAAATTGGGGTGAAAGATCCCATTCACACAATCAACGGTGGGCGGGAAGCGATTGCCTACATGATCGGCGAGGGAAAATATGCTGACCGTAGCTTGTATGCCTACCCCACCTTCATCATTACGGATTTGAAAATGCCCGGAACGGATGGGTTTGCCGTGCTCGAACATCTCAAAAACAATCCCGGCTGGGCCGTCATTCCCACGGTCGTTTTGACTTCCTCTACAGATTTGGACGACATCAAAAAGGCGTACATGCTGGGAGCCAGTTCGTACCATTTGAAGCCCGCCTCGCTCGACGGTCTCTGCCATCAATTGCAAGTGCTCCACGATTATTGGATAAGCTGCGAAGTCCCAGAGGTGGACAGCACCGGGCACCAGCTGCGCACGGAAAGCAGTGGCAAGTTGGGCGAAAGATTCGCGCAGGTGTAACACACTCATGATCCCGCGCCACCCGTGAGGATTGTGACTCGCGCCCTGCGAAGATAACACATCCGCCACCCGTCTTTCATCCCTCCACCACCCCAAACATCACTTCCGCTTCGCCGACCACTTCGCCCGCCACCTTGCCGACGCCTTTGGCCTTCCCTCGGAAGTTCAAATCGCAAGGTTCGCAAAGTGTCCAAAGCCGGGACAGTCTTTTGTGCTTTCCACGATGATCTAATTTGGATTCAATATGGCGGCACCAGATGGAGGCGCTTGATCCCATAGAGGTTCGTCGTTACGGCGGCTGGCAAACGAACTGTCGTCGTCCTTCACGGTGGACCGGGCGCGCCAGGATCGGCCTCAGGGCTTGGCCACGCGCTGGCGCCGCATTTTCAAGTGCTCGAACCCCTGCAACGGCGATCGGGTCGCGTGCCGTTGACCGTCTCGCAGCACGTAGAGGATCTGGCCGCCGTCGCGCCGAGGCCGGCCGCTTTGATCGGCTGGTCTTGGGGTGCGATGCTCGGTTTATCGTTCGCGGCTCGTTTCCCGAAGCGTGTTTCGGATCTGGTGCTCGTGGGATGCGGCACCTACGATTCGGCGACGCGCGCGATCTTCAAACACACGCTTGACCGGCGACTCGGGGACGAAGGACGCCGCAAGATTCGCGCTTTACAGGACCGCCTCGCGGCGGAATCAGACAAGGCCCGTCGCGACATGATCCTCGGCGAACTCGGCGCGGCGTACATGAAGCTCGAGTCATACGACCTGCTCGAGACCGCCCCCTCCAGCGATGAATTGCCGGCCGACGACGCCGGCCACAACGAAACATGGAGCGATGCATTGCGTCTCCAGCAGGAAGGAATCGAACCCGCCATCTTCCGCAAAATATCCGCCCGCGTCCTGATGATTCATGGCGACATTGACCCTCATCCCGGTGCTCTAACGCACGAGCTCTTGCGACAATTCATACCCGCGCTCGAATACGTGCAGCTTGATCGCTGTGGCCACGAGCCATGGCGCGAACGTCACGCCCACGTCCGTTTCGTCGAGGTGGTCCGGGCATGGTTGGCTCCAAGATAAGCTGCTTCTCTCGGCCCCTACCCCTCCCTCACCCGAAACATCACTCCCGCCACGCTGACCACTTCGCCCGCCATGTTGCCGACGCCTTTGGCCTTGACGATCTGCCTCGATTACCAAACCGGAGCGCTTACCTAAATTTAATTTGCAATCAACACCGGCTGCGTTAACTTCGTCGCCATTCAAATTGCGACGTGTCTCGGAAAGAGCACCGGCTGATGGTGTGCGGCATGAGGCAAACCTTGGGAAGAAAAATCCGGTTCTGTTTGGGGCTGGGTGTCTTTTTGCTGGCCATCGTGACAGCGCACCCCATCGTCCATATCGTCAGGACAATCTGGAAGGATCGAAATGAAATCACCGCACCGCCGAAGGGCACGGCGGATGACGTCAGCCGGTTGAATCAAACCAGTATTGCCGAAACCTGGGAAATCCCCGCCGATCGGGAGGCCGCCGAGCAGCAACTCGCCGCACTGCTTCAACGAGCGCGCAAGAACCATCTGAAGGTGTCCATTGCCGGGGCGCGCCACAGCATGGGCGGCCACACGATTTATCCCGGCGGCATCGTCATCGACATGCTGCCATTCAATCGCATGGAGTTGGACGAAGCGAACAACATCCTGCACGTGCAAGCGGGTGCGCGCTGGAGTGAGGTCATCCCTTTTGTAAATAAATACCACCGCTCGATTGAGGTCATGCAATCGAACGACGACTTTTCCCTCGGAGGGTCGATCAGTGTTAATTGTCACGGTTGGCAGTTCAACCAGCCGCCCATTGCCTCAACGGTCGTCGCGTTTCGTCTGATGCGGGCGGATGGAACGATCGTGAGATGCAGCCGCACGGAAAATCCTGAATTGTTTTCACTCGTCCTCGGCGGCTACGGTCTGTTCGGCATCATTCTCGACGTGGACCTGCGGGTGGTTCCCAATGAAAGATATAAGATTGAGCGGGTCACAGTTCCGTCGGCTGATTACGCCCGAGTCTTCCAACAAAAAACCATGCTGACATCCGACATCGCGATGGTTTACGGACGGCTGAACGTGTGCCAGGCTAATTTTTTGCAGGATGGAATTATCAATTTGTTCCATCGTCTGCCAGGGACCAACAGCATCATGACCACGCTCACCGGCGTCAAGGACGTGACATTGAAACGGGCGATATTCCGCGGAGGCGCGCGGAGCGATTACGGCAAGGAACTTCGGTGGACCGCTGAAAAGTATTTTGATTCCGTCATGGACGGCGACATTTTTGACCGCAATGCCATTCTTTACGAACCAGCGGCGTGGTTTGAAGACCAGAGCAAGGCAACCACGGACATTCTGATCGAATGCTTTGTTCCGCCGGATCAATTTGAACCGTTCGTGGAGGAATTGCGGACCATCATTCCGCGTCATCAAGGTGATTTGTTGAATCTCACCGTGCGAGATCTGGCGGCGGACAAGGACAGTTTTCTGCGGTACGCCAACCAGCCCATGTTTTCGCTGGTGATGTTCTTTAGTCAAACACGCGATGCGCAAGGTGAGGAGAAAACCAGGTCGATGACACAGGAAATCATCGCCGCGGCGTTACGGCATGGTGGCCGATATTATCTGCCCTATCGTTTGCACGCGACACCGGCACAGTTCAACCAGGCCTATCCGCAAGCCGTCGCCTTTTTTGAGTCAAAACGGAAATATGACCCGGAAGAGCTGTTCCAAAACGAGTTTTATCTGAAGTACGGAAGATCAGGCAATGAACCCGCCACCGAAAACAACGTAAATGACAAATAAGATGAAAAAGAAAACTCCGAACAACAGCACCCCGCCGGCGGACAGCAGGAACTTCCGTGGTATCGAAGCGGACGTAAAGAACGGCGCCCCGCAACTGCAGCAAAACGCCAGCATCAGACCCAGCATGACGAGATAATCGGTGACGGTGCGCTGGTAGTGGTGGCGCTCAAAGTCATGCGCCACGAAACGATAGATGGCATGCGCGATGTTAAACACCGGGAAGTACAACTGGCCGCACCAGAAAAAGATCCAGGGTATCCGGTCGGAGCGAACTGTATTCGCCGCCGGTGACACCGCGAGAGAAGTTCCGCACTTCCCGTAATGAGTTGCCGAGTTCTGGTTCCCCTCTCCATAGTAGCCACAAGTCTGCATAACCGCAGTGCCGTCTCACCCGCCATCTTAGGCACTGGCAATTTTGCTCCGCGCGCGGCTATCTTGGCAATCCCAAACCACAACGTTCACAAATCGTCCAAACCGGGGACGCATTTTGCGCTTTCCTCGTGGTTGCATCGGCAGTTTAATGGAAAGGAGCGATGAGCGAGACGGCTTTCAATGCGATGACGCACGATTATACCGGACTCCCGTTCGACGTCAGGCCGCACAAGGAAGCGCTCCGCGTATTTGATCGCTACGGATACGGCGTGGCGTCTGTCATTGCCGCCCTGACCGCTCGCGACCTGATCTGTCGCCGGATGCCTCACAGTAAATTCCGCATCGATTGTGCTGTGGATTCAGGGCATTCTGAATCGACATCGTTCGCCGTGCTTTATCGCACGAGCGATGCGAAGGAAGCCCGTCTTGTGAAGTACGAGGTCGAGCGGTACTTTATGCGCCATTTCCCTGGTCGATGCCTGAACAAGATAGACGATCCGCAAGACCGCTTGCCCCCGGCTGCAAAGTATGTTGTTTTCACAATCCTGCTTCCGTTAGAACCTCCGGGTGCATCTTCTGAGGAGTTGATCGACCACACATGAAAATACTCAACGCTCTGTTCTTCATGATTCTCACAGCAACGGTCAGCGCGGCGGATCGTCCCTACAACGAGGCGGCCGATGCCAAACTCGACATCAAACAGGCGTTGACGCAGGCCGCTACGGCAAAGATCCCCGTCATCGTCGTCTTCGGCGCCAATTGGTGCGGAGATTGCCGGGCGTTGGACACGGCCATGAAGACCGGGGCCAGTGCGCCACTCCTGGCGCGGGACTTTAAGATCGTCAAGGTCGATGTCGGCCAGATGGACAAGAACCTTGATATCGCCAAGTCGTATGGCGTCCCCTTGGAAAAAGGTATCCCGGCCGTGGTGATCATCGCAACGAACAACGAGGTGCTCTACGCTACCAAAGCCGGGGAACTCGCCGACGCGCGAAAAATGGGCGACAAAGCCATCTACGAGTTCTTCAAACGCGTGACCGCATCGCCAAAGAAGTGAAAACACTTGGCGACGGTGGGTGTCGTCGCGCTCCTCGACGGTTGTCGTTGGCCGTGATCTTCTTCGCCCCTCAAACCGCCATAGAAATATCTTGACGGCTCGATACTTGCAGCTGTAAAAATACCGAGTCATCTCATTTTTGGGGCCGTCCTTCGAGCCTGCGCGATGCCGAACTTATAAGAAATCAGGTGCGTTGGTTCGAACGGAAAGGTGAAATGTGAGAAACTATCTGGCGGCGCTGGCAACATCACTCGTAGCTATCGTTCCAATCTCTAGCGCGCTGGACGCGGACGCCCAAAGCATTTGTTCCAGTGTGCCCGCCACCGCCGCCAACGGCGTCTCCTTTGGCAGCGTTGTCGCCGGCCAGACGTACACCTACCAGGCCTCCGGAGCCGCCGGGTACAATCTCGACGGCTGCCAGTCCGATCCCGACGGCAATATCGTCGCCGGCGCCTGTGGCCCTGCCATTGGCGACAACAGTTTCACCTGCCCCGGACTCAAGGCGTTTTCTCTCGTCGGCAAGGTCAACGGTCAGTGCATCCAGCTGGGCAGCGGTGGAACTTTCCTCGCCCCGTCCTCGGGCCCATTAACCTTGTACTACAATGACAACGGCTACGGTGACAACAGCGGTACCTTCAGCGCCTGCGTCACTTCAACACAAATCCAGCAGACCTGCACCACCGTTTTGGGCAATGCGGCCGCCGGCATCTCTTTCGGCAGTGTCGTAGCCGGCCAGACCTACAGCTATCAGGCATCGGGCGTCGTCGGATACAACGCCAACGGCTGCCAGTCCGATCCCGATGGCAACATCGTCGCCGGCGCGTGCGGCCCGGCTACTGGCGACAACAGTTTCAAGTGCCCCGGGCTAAAGGCCTTCTCCCTTGTCGGCAAAATCAACGGACAGTGTCTCCAATTGGGCAGCAGTGGTGCGTTCGTGGCTTCGGCCTCGGGCCCATTAACCCTTTATTACAACGACAGTGGGTACGGCGACAACAGCGGCTCCTTTAGTGTGTGCATCACACCGGTTTCGCAGACTTGTGCGACTGTTTTGGGTGCGGCATCGGGTGGCTTGTCCTATGGCAGCGTTGTAGCCGGCCAGACCTACAGCTACCAGGCATTGGGCGTTGTCGGTTACAATGCCGACGGCTGCCAGTCCGATCCCGATGGCAACATCGTCGCCGGTGCCTGCGGCCCGGCCACTGGCGATAACAGTTTTACCTGCCCCGGGCTCAAAGCCTTCTCACTCGTCGGCAAACTCAACGGGCAATGCCTCCAACTGGGAAGTGGCGGCACGTTCGTCGCGCCATCCTCCGGCCCGTTGATCCTCTACGTTAACGACAGCAACTACGGCGACAATAGCGGCTCGTGGAACGTCTGCATCACGCCCGTGCAGCAAGCCTGCCCGACCGTTCCGGGCAACACCGCCAGCGGCGCTTCGTTTGGCAGTGTCGTTGCCGGCCAAACATACAGCTATCAGGCGACGGGCGTCATCGGTTACAATGCCGATGGCTGCCAGTCCGATCCCGATGGCAACATCGTCGCCGGCAACTGCGGTCCGGCCACTGGCGATAACAGTTTCACCTGCCCCGGACTTAAAGCCTTCTCCTTGGTCGGCAAACTCAACGGTCAGTGCCTCCAATTGGGCACTAGCGGAACTTTTGTCGCCCCGGCTTCGGGCACATTGACCCTGCTCTACAACGACAGCGGCTACGGTGACAACAGCGGCTCCTTCAGCGTGTGCATCAAACCCGTCCAACAGGCTTGTCCGAATGTTCCCGGCAACGCGACCGGCGGCGCCGCTTACGGCAGTGTCATCGCGGGTCAGACCTACAACTATCACGCGTATGGCGCCATCGGCTACAATCTCGACGGCTGCCAGTCTGATCCCGATGGCAACATCGTGGCGGGCTCTTGTAGCCCCGCGATTGGAGACAGCGGTTTCACGTGCCCCGGGCTCAAAGCCTTCTCGTTGGTTGGCAAGGTCAACGGGCAATGCATCCAACTCGGCACCAGCGGCCAGTTCTCGGCCCCGGCTTCGGGACCGCTGACCCTCTATTTCAATGACAGCAACTATAGCGACAACAGTGGCTCATGGAGCGTGTGCATCACGCCCGTACAACAGGCGTGCGCGACTGTCTCCGCCACTGCATCGGGAGGCGTTTCTTTTGGAAACGTCGTTTCCGGGCAACCTTACGGCTATCAAGCATCGGGTAACGCCAGTTACAATCTCGACGGCTGCCAGTCTGATCCCGATGGCAACATCGTGGCGGGCTCTTGTAGCCCCGCGATTGGAGACAGCGGTTTCACGTGCCCCGGGCTCAAAGCCTTCTCGTTGGTTGGCAAGGTCAACGGGCAATGCATCCAACTCGGCACCAGCGGCCAGTTCTCGGCCCCGGCCTCGGGACCGCTGACCCTCTATTTCAATGACAGCAACTATAGCGACAACAGTGGCTCATGGAATGTCTGCTTCGAGCCGTTACCGGAAACGGTGAGTGGTATTACCGTCGAAGGGCGCAATATTCGTGTTTCATGGTCAACCGTCGCTGGCAGGACGTGCTATCTGCAGGCTTCAACGAACAAACTTTCTGGAAGCTTCACGGATATCAGTCCGGCCATCTACATGCCGATTCTGGGGAGCACGACGACCAACTATCTGGATCAAAACGGAGCGATGCAGGGTCCCGCCCGTTATTATCGCGTTCGAATCGTACCGCAATAAACCACCTCCACGGTTCAATCCGCGCCGTGTTCGTGCTCTTGGTGTCTACTTCGTGCAATTTGTGATTATCCATCCACAACGGAAAACATCACTTCCGCTTCGCTGGCCACTTCGCCGGTCACCTTGCAAATAACCTTTGGCTTCCGTAAGCTTGCCCCCGCGTGGCCCATTTCAACCTCGATAATCATTTGATAATCCGCGCTCGGATACCACGATAACGCAAATTCAATACTGAGGGCGTAGGCCGTCGAGCCCTGCATGACCGAATGGGCGGATATGGCAGTTCACCCCCTACGTTGATCGCTACAAACATGAAAATGAATCGCGAATGAGGAAAGAATGATCACTACGAAAGAAGAAGTGTTAGGTAAGGTCCCGGAAGTCACGCTACTTTTCTGGATTATCAAGGTCGCGGCTACGACATTGGGAGAAACCGGCGGAGATGCCGTGTCGATGTCGATGAATCTCGGCTATCTGATCGCTACTGGAATCTTCGCCGCAGTTTTTATCGCCGCTGTCGCCGCCCAGATTTACGCGAAGCGCTTTCACCCATTCTTATATTGGTTAACGATCGTCGCCACGACGACGGTGGGCACGACCTTGGCCGATTTCGCCGACCGTTCGCTGGGAATCGGCTACGCGGGTGGCACGACACTTCTGTTCGCGCTGCTGATGGGGTCCTTGTTTGTTTGGTATCGCACTCTCGGTTCGGTATCGGTAAGTACAGTCGTTTCTCCCAAAGCCGAGATGTTCTACTGGGTGACGATTATGTTTTCCCAAACGCTGGGCACCGCGCTGGGCGATTGGACGGCCGACACGGCGGGTCTGGGCTACGGCGGAGGCGTGTTCTTGTTTACCGCACTCCTGGCGCTTGTCGCAGCCGCCTACTACTGGACGAAGATCTCTCGCACGGTGCTCTTTTGGACGGCCTTTATTCTCACGCGACCACTTGGCGCTGTCGTTGGCGACTTCCTTGACAAACCCGTAGCTGCGGGCGGTCTGGCACTAAGCCGATACTTGGCATCGACGGCTCTGCTGGTGTTCATGGTCGCTTGCATTCTAATATTTCCGCAGAGACCGGCACAGCGGGGCCATTGAATTGATGAGTTGTACTGTGAACCGGGCCAGCGCTTTGCGATTTACAGGCTCGTGCACTACGCGCTACCCGTCCACTACGCTAAACATCACTTCCGCTTCGCTGACCACTTCGCCCGCCACTTTGCAAACGCCCTTGGCCTTGGCGATCTTGCCGCGCGCGCGGCCCATTTCGACCTCGATGATGAGTTGATCGCCGGGACGAACCGGCTTCCGCCACTTCACATTGTTGGCGCTCATGAAGTACGCAACCTTCCCCGCGTTTTCGCCGGCGCGCAGCATCAATACACCGGCCACCTGCGCCATCGCTTCCAATTGCAATACGCCAGGCATGATCGGATGACCGGGGAAATGGCCCTGGAAAAATGGCTCGTTCATCGTCACGTTCTTGAGCCCGACAATCTTCTCCTCGCCCTCGATCTTGATGATGCGGTCCACCAGCAAAAACGGGTAACGATGCGGCAGGACATTGAGCAACTGCACGATGTCCATCGCTTGTCCCAGCGGCGTGTCCCCTGACATGGGTGGCGCAAACGAAACCGGCGCGGGCTGCTCTTTCTCCATCACCTTCGCCAGCGCCTTCGTCAGCGCCGCATTGCAGGAATGTCCCGGCCGAATCGTGATGATGTGCGCCGCCAGCGGTCGGCCCAGCAACATGATGTCGCCGAGCACGTCGAGCATCTTGTGCCGCACGAATTCATCCCGGAACCGCAACGGCTCCGTCGCGAGGATGCTCTCATTGCGGATCAACACCGCGTTCTCCAGGCTCCCACCCTTGATCAATCCATGATCGATGAGATACTGGATCTCCTCGTACAGCGCAAACGTCCGCGCCGGCGAAATCTGCGTCTCAAACGTCTCCGGCTCAATCGCCAGACTCAAAAACTGCGCATCGAGCCCGGGTTTGCCATAATGAATCGTGCAACTGATGCGCAATGTGTCGCTCGGCACCACCACCGCCAGCGAATCCCCCACCTCCACGTGCACCGTCTCCTGCGGCCGAAAAATCTCCCGCTTGCCCTCCTGCGGCTGGATGCCCGCCTGCTTGACCAACTTGACGTATGGCGCTGCGCTGCCGTCGCCCACGGGCGGCTCGTTCCCATCCAGTTCGATAATCAAATTATCGATCCCGTAACCATTCAGGGTCGCCAGCACATGCTCGACCGTATGAATCACCGTCCCGTTCGATCCGATCGTCGTCCAGCGCGTCGTGTCACCAATGTTGCGGATATTCGGGTCGATCTCGGGTTTGCCTTCGAGATCGACGCGCACAAACTTGATCCCATAATCCAACGGCGCAGGTTTCCAGGTCATGTTGACCTGCGAACCTGTATGGATGCCAATCCCCGAGAACGACACGGGATGCTTGATCGTCTGCTGCTGCTTCAGCATGGTCGTGTTTGTAGCACGCCTCCAATTGCATAAGCAAGGTCGTTACAGTCCAGCCTTCCGAGCCTGTTGCAGCTGCGCTTCTGTGGGCCGAGTTGGACGAGACGCCGCCGTCGTCTGCGGCAACCGCAGGTTGTTTATTTCTTGTAGCCGCGGCGCTCTGTCGCCGCGTCCTTTTCGCGCTATTTCCAAAAGCCTGTTGTGCGCCGGTCTCCCAGGGGAAGAGGATTATCACAAGAGAGCGTCACTTTTTCCTCTCCCCTCCGGGGGGAGCCGAGTTGGACGAGACGCCGTTGTCGTATACGGCAAAGGATTAAGGTGAGGGGGGTCTCAGTTGTGCGCCGGTCTCCCGACCGCGCACATTCATCGACCGAAGGTCTCCTGAGTCATCTCACCGCTTTGGCCTTTGGGATTGCCTGTACACGCTCTTTGTGCCAAAACCCCTGCATGAAACGATTGTTCCTTCCACTTTGTCTCACCGTCCTGGCAATGACCTGTTCCGCGGCATTCGCCGCCGATTCGCAGGTCATCAAAATCGTCTCCAGCCTGCCGCGCACGGGCAGCGCCAACGCACAGAGCACCACCTTGGTCAACGGCATCAAGATCGCCATCGACGAGGTCGGCGGCAAGATCGGCGATTACACCCTCGCCTACGAAGACTGGGACGACGCCTCTCCCGAGCGCGGCCAGTGGGATCCCGCCGTCGAGGCGGCGAACGCGCAGAAGGCCGTCAAAGATCCCGACATCATGGCCTACATCGGCACCTACAATTCCGGCGCCGCCAAAATCGCGATGCCAATTCTCAACCAGGCCTCCCTCGTGATGGTCAGTCCGGCGAACACCTACCCCGGCCTCACCAAACCCGGTATGGGCGAAGCCAACGAGCCCGCCGTGTATCGTCCTTCGGGCAAAATCAATTTCTTCCGCGTCGTTCCTGCCGACGATATCCAAGGCGAAGTCGCCGCGCAGTGGGCCAAGGAACTCGGCATCAAAAAAGTCTTCATCCTCCACGACCGCGAACTCTACGGTAAAGGCGTGGCTGACGTGTTCAAGCGTTCCTGCATCAAACTCGGCATCACCGTCGTCGGCTACGAGGGCATCGACCCGAAAGCCGCGAACTATCGCTCGCTCATGACGAAAGTGAAAAGCACCGATGCGGACATGGTCTATTTCGGCGGCACGACGCAAACGAACGCGGGCCAGTTGGCCAAGGACCTTGTATCCGTCGGCGCGCACGCGAAGTTCATGGTTCCCGACGGCTGTCGTGAACAGGCTCTCATCGAGTCCGCGGGCAAGGACAACCTCGACGATCGCACCTACGTCACTTTCGGCGGCCTCCCGCCCAGCCAGTTGAAAGGCCGCGGCCGCGAGTTCTACGACAACTACAAAAAGAAGTTCAACGCCGAACCCGAAGCCTACGCCGTCTACGGCTACGAAGCCGCCCGCGTCGTCCTCGAAGGTATCAAGCGCGCCGGCAAAAAAGACCGCGCCGCCATCACCGAAGCCATCACCAACCTCCGCGACTTCGACGGCGTCTTGGGTAAATGGTCCTTCGACCAAAACGGCGACACCAGTTTGAAAGTCATGGCCGTAGAAGAAATCAAAGACGGCAAATTTACTCCCGTAAAAATTGTGGGGATGTAGTCAAGAAATGGCGCTTGATCTCAAATGGCTTGTCGGTACACGGCTCGAGAGCGTGGAGAAGAAGGATTATACATGGTTCTTCATCTTGTCAGGAGAAGGTTCAATTGCGACGGAATCCCCGTGGCGTTTGGTCACAAAAGAAGGCCTCAGAGTCACCTCCGAAGACCACGGTCAATTATTCGGCTTGAAAGAACCTGTTGATGCTGCCGCACGTGTACTTGCAGCTACTACTGAAAAGAAGGTGGTGTCCTATCGGGTGGCCGAGCAGAGCTCTGACCTTATCGTCGTGTTTGAAGATGACGTCCGCATTGAGTTCTTAAATCTTTCTTGTGGATATGAAGCTTGGAGGACGTTGCATCAATCCGTTCACGTGATATGCTTGGGCGGTGGCGAACTGGCGATGTTCAAGGACCAGAAATGACAAAAGAAGAAACAATCCAACTCGAAGAAGGCAATCAGCTCAAACTGGATTTCAGCAAGCTGGCCAAGGTGGCCGCGCGCTGCCCCGACGTGATTCCCGTCGCCGTGCAAAACGCCGACACCAAGGAAGTCATCCTCATCGCCTACACGAACGAGGAAGCCCTCAAGGAAAGCCTGAAGACCCGCATCGCCACCTTCTGGAGCACCTCCCGCAACGAGCTGTGGATCAAGGGCAAGACTTCCGGCCACTATTTCGAACTCGTCGAGGTCCGCGTGAACTGCGAACAAAACTCCCTCGTCTATTTCGTCCGCCCCAAGGGTGAAGGCATTTGCCACACGAAAAACAAGCAGGGTAAATCACGAAATTGCTATTACCGCAAACTCGATCTGGACGGCGGCGACCTCACAAACACGAATCCATAACTCTGCTGTGCGCCCACTCCGTTGTGCGCCGGTCTCCCGACCGCGCACGTTGATTGACCGAAGGTCTCCCAGTCCCTATCCTCTTTGCCGTTGTCCATTACCGCCGGTTCTCTCCGCAATGATTACGATTGCTCCCCTTCCGTACCACCGCTAGAGTCACGCCGATATGTCGGGGAGTGAGATTTTCCTGCAACAACTGATCATCGGATTGTCCAACGGGATGATCATCGCCCTCATCGCCTTGGGCTACACGATGGTCTACGGCATCATCGAACTCATCAACTTCGCCCACGGCGACCTCTTCATGCTCGGCAGTTTCGCCGCGCTTACGCTTGTTGGATTTCTCGGACTCGACCACCTTGCCGCCGGCACGCCGGGCATGTGGCTCGGCCTGTTCGTAATGTTGCTGATCGTCCCGGTCTTCTGCGGCGGCCTCAACTGGCTCGCCGACCGTTTTGCTTACCGTCACCTCCGCGACTCCACCAAACTCGCTCCTCTCGTCTCGGCAATCGGTCTCTCCTTCGTGTTCATGAATATCGGCCTGCTCTGGGGTGGCGTGCCAATGAACGTGTTCGGACTGGGACGCTCCGCCGCCGCCCCCAAGGATTTCCCCGCTCTCGTCGCCAACGTCAACCTGCTCGGCCAAAGCGCCGTTGAATTCACCACCAAAGACCTCATGGTCTTCGTGGTAACGCTGCCACTGATGGTCTTGCTAACGTGGTTCGTGAAAGGCACACGCTCAGGCAAGGCCATGCGCGCCGTCGCACAGGACCGTCTGGCAGCGCGACTAATGGGCATCCCCGTGGACCGCGTCATCGGTCAAACATTTCTAATCGGCGGCGCACTGGCGGGTGTCGCCAGCGTGGTGTCCTCCGTCTACAACAACACGATCTACTTCCAAATGGGCTACCGCGCAGGCATGGACGCCTTTACCGCCGCCGTCCTCGGTGGCATCGGCAGCCTGCCAGGCGCGGTGTTGGGCGGCTTGGTCATCGGCCTGTCTCGCGCGTTATGCGATCAATACTTGGAGACGCGCTGGACCAACGTGTTGGTCTTCACCATTCTGATTCTCGTGCTCGTATTTCGTCCTCAAGGTTTACTCGGCGCCCGCGCCAAGGAGAAAGTCTAATGCCCGCGCCGCGCCGCATCCTCTTTCACTGGTCGTTTCTAGTCGTGGCGGCGCTGATTCCGTTGATTGAATTGCTATTACCGGGCCATCCGCAGGTCGGCGATCTCCTCCGACCCATTTTCATTATGGCGATACTCGGCCTCGGCTTGAACATCCTCACCGGCTTCACGGGTCAACTCAATCTCGGCGTCGCCGCGTTCATGGCCGTCGGCGCGTACAGCTACGCCATTCTAACGTGCGACATCTATCCCTTCCGTCTCGGCTTCTGGTCCGCGACTACGTTAACAGTGCTCGTAGGTTTGACAGTCGGACTGTTTCTCGGTCTGCCAACGATCCGTCTGCGTGGCGATTATCTAGCCATCGTCACACTGGGCTTCGGCGAGATTGTCGAGGACGTGCTAAAGAATCTCGATTCCATTACCAAAGGCACACAAGGCATCAATCCCCTGCCCGCGCCCTCCTGGTTCGGCTACCACTTCCGCGCCGAGACCTACCAACCCTGGTACTATCTCTTTCTCGGTTTCCTCGCAGTCCTCGTCCTTCTCAACCGCAATCTCCAACGTTCTCGTGTCGGTCGCGCCTGGATTTCCATCCGCGAAGACGAACTTGCCTCTTCCTGCATGGGTGTCAATCCAATGAAAATGAAACTGCTGGCCTTCGCCCTCGGCGCGGCGCAATGCAGCCTCGCGGGCGCGTTGTGGGCCAGCTACCTGGGCTCCAGTGGCGAGCCGGGCAATTACGATTTCCAGGTTTCAATCATCGCCCTCTGCATCGTGATCGTGGGCGGCATGGGCAACGTCGGCGGCGTGCTCCTCGGCGCCCTCGTGATCATGGGCTTCAATTCCATCATCCTCGAAACCGTGACCAATTTCCTAAAAGCGCACCAAATCATCAGCAGCTCGAACGTCTTCACCTCGCCCGGTAGCTGGAAATACATGCTCTACGGCCTGGCCCTCATCCTCATGATGCGCTTCCGACCCGAAGGCCTCTTGCCATCCCGCCAGTTCAAGGCCGAGGCCCATCCAAACGAACCGCATTCTCCACCGACCGCATGAGCATCCTCTCCATCTCCGATCTCACCGTGCGCTTCGGCGGTCTCACCGCCGTCAATGCGGTGTCGCTCGATATTCCGTCGAAGGAAATCGTCTCAGTCATCGGCCCCAACGGTGCCGGCAAAACCACGCTCTTCAACGCGATCACCGGAATCTACGATCCCACCAATGGTCGCATTTGCTTCAATGGCGAGGAGGCGCGCCGACCGTTCCGTTGGACAACCTCATTAATGCTGGCGCTCGTTGGTCTGGTCGCGGGTCTTAGCCTCGTCCTGATCGTGAACGTCGAACCACTGTGGGACACCGCCATCACCTCGAACTACGTCTATGAGCAAACATTCCTCTGGTCAAAAGCTGTCAGTGCCGCGACCAATTACTTCACCGAATCGCCCGGCCAACGTTTTGCGATCCCCTTTCTCATCGGCGGCCTGATTGGACTGTCCGGCGCGTTCGCGATCTGGCAACGGACCCGTCGCGCTCCCGAAGTCGCTGCGCGCGCCGGCATCGCGCGCACATTCCAAAACATTCGTCTCTTCAATCAAATGACCGCTCTCGACAACGTCTTGCTGGGAATGGACAGCCAGCTCCGCACCCGCGTCTGGCACGCAGCCTTGCGCCTGCCGCTCTTCTGGCGCGAGCGGGACGAATCCGCACGGCGGGCGATGGATATTCTTCACTTCGTGGATCTGGAACGGGAAGCCCATCAACTGGCCGAGAATCTCTCCTACGGCCACCAGCGCCGCCTCGAGATCGCCCGCGCCCTGGCGATGCAGCCGCAGCTTCTCCTTCTCGATGAACCCGCCGCGGGTATGAACCCCGCCGAGACGCAGGAGTTGATGAAGCTCATCCACAGCATCCGTGACCGCGGTATCACGGTGCTGCTGATCGAGCATCACATGCAGGTGGTGATGGGGATCTCCGACCGCATCGCCGTGCTCGACCACGGAGAAAAAATCGCTGAAGGTACCCCGGAAGCTGTACGCAGCAATCCAAAAGTCATCGAAGCCTATTTGGGAAAGTCATGAAGACCCTGCTGCAGCTTGAGGACGTACGTTCCGGATACGGCCTCGTTGAGGTTCTCAAGGGAATCAACCTCACGGTTGGCGAAGGCGAGATCGTGGCGGTCCTCGGTGCCAATGGCGCGGGTAAATCAACCGCGCTCATGACCATTAGCGGCATCAACCAATGCCGCCAGGGCCGGATACTGTTTGGCGGCGAGCCGATCCAAAACCAATCGCCACACGAGATCGTCCGCCAGGGAATTTCACAAGCACCAGAAGGACGCCGCATCTTCCCCCGTCTGACGGTGCAAGAAAACCTCGAGATGGGTGCGTTTCAACGTGCCGATGACCAGTCCATCCGCAAAGATCTGGATCAAGTGTTCGCAACGTTTCCAGTTCTAAAAGAGCGCCAAACCCAACTCGGCGGCACACTCAGTGGTGGCGAGCAGCAAATGCTGGCGATTTCGCGCGCCTTGATGGCTCGCCCGAAATTGCTCTTATTGGACGAACCTTCACTCGGTCTTGCACCCATGATCGTGACCAAAATCTTCGACATCATCCGCGAGATCAATCGCCAGGGGACGACAATTCTGCTCGTGGAACAGAACGCGAACATGGCGTTGCACGTCGCGCAGCGCGGGTATGTGCTGGAGACTGGAAAAATTGTATTGGAAGACACGGCGGAAAACCTGATAAAGAATGAGCAAGTGAAGAAATCGTATCTGGGAGGCTGAAGTAGGAATGACCAAACCAACTGTGGCAATCATCGGCGCGTCCGCCGACCAGAATAAATTCAGCAACAAATCCATCCACGCGCATCTGCGGGCCGGTTACGAAGTTTATCCTGTCAACCCGAAGGAAGAGACGATCGAGGGCCTGAAATGCTACAAGTCCGTCACCGAAATTCCTGTGGTGCTGGAGCGCATCAGCCTCTATTTGCCTCCTGCTGTCGGCCTGAAGGTCCTCGACGACATTGCCAAAAAAGGTTGCCAGGAATTCTGGGTGAATCCCGGCGCCGACAGCCCCGAACTCATCCAGAAAGCACAGGACCTCGGCCTGAAACCCATCGTCGGCTGTTCCTTCACCGATGCCCTGACGCATTGAACCCAACAATTGACGGAGATCACCATGACAACACGAACCGAACTTTCCATCATCCTGTCCAACCGCCCCGGCACGCTCAGCGAGGTCACTCACGCGCTCGCCAGGGCAAAAGTGAACCTGCTCGCCATCGATGCGTCCGGCGGCTTCGAGTACAACATCGTCCGCATTGTTCCCGATAAAGCCCCCAAGGCACGTGCGGTCCTGCGCCGCCGGGGTCTCGACGTTGGTGAAACGAAAGTACTCTGCATCCCGGCCCAGGATAAACCCGGCGCGCTGGCGAAGGTTGCCGACGCGCTTAGCAGCGCAAAGGTGAACATCGATTATCTCTACGCCACGGCCGGCAATCCGCAGTCGCAATCGCTCATCATCGCCCACGTTTCCGACGCACGCAAAGCCATCAAAGCCCTGCGCTAGCCGTCGGCATTGAGCAATTGCCGCGCGCGGGAGAACACGGCATCAAACATCGGTTCCGTCAACTTGCCGGTATTGGTGTTCTGGCGGCTCGGATGATAGGACGCGATGAGCACGGGTAGATCGCCACCGAGCCGATAGGCCATGTTGTGCGCGAACCGCGGCAGCGGCTTTGGCAGCGCCACTCCCAAACGACGCAGTCCCTTCAGGTAGTTGTCGAACGCGATCTTCCCCAGGACGATCACTACCCGCAAATTCTTCAACCCGCACAATTCCTCATTGAGATAAACGCTGCAGTTCTCGATCTCTTTGGGTAGTGGCTTGTTGTCCGGCGGCGCGCAGTGACACACCGCCGTGATGTAGGAACCGATCAGTTTCAGTCCATCGTCGCGCCGTTGCCAGGTCGGCTGGTTCGCAAACCCGGCTTTGTGGAGCGCCTGGAACAGCCACCGCCCGGAAGAATCCCCCGTAAACATCCGCCCCGTACGATTCGCGCCATGCGCTGCGGGTGCCAGGCCAATGATCAACAAACGCGCCCGCGGATCGCCCAGGCTCGGCAGCGCCTTGGCCCAATAATCCCAATCCCTGAACTCACGCTTCTTCTCGCGACCAATCCGCTCCCGATACGGCACGAGTCGCGGACAAAGACGGCAGCGAATGATCCGCTGGTTAAGTTTCTCCTGCCAGTTCACAGCGGCTCAGACCTTGTGCGCGATCCATTCATCCCGAAACTGCTGGATACGTTGTTGTGATTCGAAAAGTCGTTCAAAGCTGATGCGCCCTGATTCCACGGCCTTTGTCAAAGCCTCGTGCGCGGTGTGCGCCTTTTCAGCGGTATGGCAGACGAGCAACATGTCGGCCCCGGCTTGGAAAGCCTCAACGGCGGCGTCCTCAAATGAACCCATTTCGGAGATCGCACCCATCTCCATGTCGTCCGTGAGAACGAGTCCCGTGAAGCCCAGCTGCTTGCGCAATAGATCCGTGATGATTATCGGTGAAAGCGAAGCCGGTCGCGGCTTCTCGCCATCGAACGCAGGATAATGCCCATGCCCAACCATAATGGCAGTGAGGCGCCGCATGAGCCGAGCATACGGCACGATGTCCTCGGCCAGCATGGTTTCACGGGAGCGCAGGATGGTCGGCAGCTTCTCGTGCGAATCAAGCATCGCACCGCCGAGACCCGGGAAATGCTTCGGACAGGCAGCGATGCCCTCACGTTCCAGTCCTTCCAAAAACGCACCCGCCCAGTGAAGCACTTCGTCGGCAGTCTTGCCCCAACATCGCTCCCGCAACGCGTTGTCCGTGTTTGCGTCAAAGAGTTCGAGGTCGAAAACCGGCGCAAAATCAATGTCAATGCAGAACTGGTGTAACCAACGTCCGGTGGTTCGCCCGAAATCCTCGGCCAGCTCGACGTTGCCCTGCTTTTTCACATCGGGGATCGTCTGCATTTCCCCGATGATGTTGCGCAGGCGATTGACCCGATTGTGTTCCTGATCGATGGCCACGAGTGGACGGTAGGAAAACTCTGTGCGCAGTGTGCGTCCAAGGGTGCGCAGTTCGGTGGCCGTGTCGATATTGCGGGCGAATAGGACAACACCACCCGGCTGCACCGTGTTCAGCAGACGGTGCGTGTCGGTGGTCAACTCCGCGCCCGTGAACCCGATGAAGAGGTGCTGCCCGACGTGTGTGTGCTGCAGATATGCCATGTGAATGCGTGATCGAGCCGCACCTCACTTGTAGCATTTTGACAGACAGATGGTCAAACACCCCATCTGACCCACGAGGTCGGTCCCACACACAATGCATGCGCGCAGAAAGAAATCCGTCCGTGAACCTAACCCCGGCCGAACTTGATCGATGGCGCGGGATGATCCTGGCAAGCGGCGTTGGTCGGGACGTCGGTGACAGCGGTGTTGGGTTTGACGTAGCCGTTCTGGATGAGCCAGCCTTCGACTTCTTCACCGCTCACGTCGGCGAGGATCTTGCCATCAATTTCAAGCGTCGGCTGCAGGGGCTGTCCGCTTCTCGTCACCATCTCCTGATAGTTCTCGGGGTTGTTGATGACGTCGCGGTCGTCGAACGGAAGGTCGTATTTCCGAAGCACGGCGCGCACGCCATTGCTCCATCCGCAACTCGGTTTCAGCCAGGCAGTAATTTTCGGTTTGCTCATAAAGTTCTCACATCCGCACGCTATTCTATGCACGAAGAACCGACGGAATGCAAGTCGCCGACTTGCAAGACTGGTTTTACCTGGCTTGCACCACAATTGCGAGTGGCACCTAAGCTGCTTATTACGTGGATGATGACTCTGCTCGGCGAGGTCCAAATTCTATTGGAGCGCACCTATGGGCCCACGGGTGTGAACTTCGAGGATTTCCTTCTGAGCCCTCAGCGTTGCCGCACCCTGTCGGAACTCGCCGGCCCCAGCGCCGCACAGATTTCGGATTTGGGGCGTGTCTTCCTGCGGATTGTCGACGACAACTTGCGCTTGGGAATCCACTATGACTCCGGGGTCGTGAAAGCGCTGGAGGAGAACAACCCCGCCTGCGGATTAAATGAAGAGAATATCCTCCCCTTCATGGTTTTTCTCGAGGAACTCGACCATGCCGTCCACGTCGCGCTAAAATTCCGCGAGGGCGGGTTGGACATCCACAGTGAAGCCTTCGTGCGCGATCTCGAGCTGCAAGCGAAGGTGGATACGTACCTCATCCTCCAAAAGTATTGCGCGTTTTTCAACAAACCGCAGCGATTGACGGATGCGGATCGCCGGTGGCTGAAGGCCTGCGTCTTCGATCGGGATCGCTCACCCTCGGAAGAGCCGCTACTGGCTGAGCGCTATCACGAGACGAATCGTCTGGCGCGCCGCTACGTTCGTCATCTGGACGGTCTTTCGCGCACGCGCCGCACGTCGGAAATTCGCCGCTTTCGCAAGCTCTCCTACGGTCAGAAGCGCGACCGCGTTGCCGTTGTCTGCGCACGTTAGGCTCTGCCGAGCCGCGCCGTGGAAGAAACTTCTGGCATTCTGCGTCGCATTTTCTTATCACCGTATCTGCATCCATGAATATTTTGCTGCGGATTTTTACGTCCTCGCTTGGAAAGAAGTTTCTGATGGCCCTCACGGGTGCCGGGCTTTTCCTTTTCGTGATCGCTCATATGGTGGGAAACCTGCAGATCTTCCTCGGCCCGGAATCGATCAATCGCTACGGTCATTTTCTCCAAACGACCCCGGAAATTCTCTGGCCGGCGCGTATCGGACTATTGGCACTAGTCATTATCCACATTTGGGCCTCGATCTCATTGACCATTGAAAACCGCGCCGCGCGCGCCACGGGCTATGAAGTGAAGGAACTGGTGGCGGCCAGCACTGCGTCGCGGACGATGATCTGGAGCGGCCTGATTATTTTCGCTTTTGTGTGTTTTCACTTGGCGCACTACACATTATTGTGGGTCCATCCAGAGTATCGCGACTTACTGGATGCCCAGGGCCAACATGACATCTACCGCATGATGATTTTCGGTTTTTCGAGTTGGTGTGTTTCAGGATTTTACGTCCTGAGTATCGGCCTGCTCTGCATCCATCTCAGTCATGGCACCAGCGCGATGTTTCAATCGCTGGGACTGAAAAATGCCGCGTATGCAGATCTGATCGACTGCCTGGCAAAGGTCGTGGCCATCGTGATCTTTCTTGGGTATATCTCAATACCAGTCGCGGTGCTGGCCGGAGTGGTGAAATAACATGAAACTCGACGCCAGAATTCCCGAGGGACCACTCCCGCAGAAGTGGAACAAGCACAAAGCCAGCATCAAGCTGGTCAATCCATCCAACAAGCGCAAGCACGAGATCATCGTCGTCGGAACGGGTCTGGCCGGGGCTTCGGCAGCGGCCTCGCTCGCCGAACTTGGCTACAGCGTTAAATCCTTCTGCATCCAGGACAGCCCACGTCGCGCGCATAGCGTCGCGGCGCAGGGCGGTATCAACGCGGCAAAGAACTACCAGAACGACGGCGACAGCGTCTTTCGCCTCTTTTACGATACAATCAAGGGTGGCGATTTCCGCTCGCGCGAAGCCAATGTTCACCGCCTTGCGGAAGTCAGTGTCAACATCATCGACCAGTGCGTCGCGCAAGGGGTGCCGTTCGCCCGCGAGTACGGCGGTTCCCTGGCGAACCGCTCGTTTGGCGGCGCGCAGGTCTCGCGAACCTTCTACGCGCGCGGCCAAACGGGCCAACAACTCCTGCTGGGCGCTTATCAAGCGCTGATGCGACAGGTCGGCGTCGGGCAGATCAAACTGATCCCCCGCTCCGAGATGCTGGAACTGGTGGTTGTCAATGGCCACGCCAAGGGCATCGTGGTACGGGACATGATCACGGGCAAGATTTCGTCGCACTCCGCTGACGCGGTTGTGCTGGCCACCGGCGGTTACGGCAACGCCTATTATCTTTCGACCTACGGTCGCGGTTCCAACGCCACTGCCATCTGGCGCGCGTACAAGAAGGGCGCGACTTTTGCCAATCCCTGCTTCACGCAAATTCACCCGACCTGTATTCCGGTTACCGGCGATTACCAGTCGAAACTTACGTTGATGAGCGAATCCTTGCGTAACGACGGACGCGTTTGGGTACCCAAGCAGAAGGGCGATAAACGTACACCGGCTGAAATTTCCGAAGGTGAACGCGACTATTATCTGGAGCGCAAATATCCCAGCTACGGCAACCTCGCTCCCCGCGATATTTCGTCGCGCGCCGCGAAACAGGTCTGCGACGAAGGCCGGGGTGTCGGCGAAAGCGGCCTCGGTGTCTATCTCGATTTCGCCGACGCGATCCAGCGGCTCGGCATCGACAAGGTTCGCGAGCGGTACGGCAATCTATTCGACATGTACCACGAGATTACCCATGAGGACGCGTACAAGACGCCGATGCGCATCTTCCCGGCGATCCACTACACGATGGGCGGGTTGTGGGTGGACTACAACTTGATGAGCAATTTGCCAGGACTTTTCGTGATCGGCGAAGCAAATTACTCGGATCACGGCGCGAACCGACTCGGCGCCAGCGCGCTCATGCAAGGGTTGGCGGACGGTTATTTCGTGCTCCCCTACACCATCGGCGATTATCTCGCTTCGCAAAAACCCGGCTCGCGTCCCAAGCCAGACGCCGCCGAGTTTAAACTGGCCGAACAAGAGACGAATGAACGCATCCGGAAATTGCTTTCCATCCACGGCAAGAAGACGGTGACGGATTTCCACAAAGAGTTGGGCAGAATTCTGTGGACATACTGCGGCATGTCACGCAACGAAAAGAGCCTGAAGGAGGCCCTGACCCTGATTCCTGCGCTACGAGATGAGTTCTGGAAGAACGTGAACGTGCCCGGCAACGGCGAGGATCTCAACCAATCCCTGGAACGTGCCGGCCGGGTGGCCGATTACCTCGAGCTGGCGGAGCTGCTTGTCTATGACGCGTTGATGCGCGACGAATCCTGCGGCTGCCATTTCCGTGAGGAACACCAGACGGCAGACGGCGAGTGCCAGCGCAACGACGAACAGTACGCGTACGTCGCGGCTTGGGAATTCACAGGCGTCGGCAAGACGCCCACGCTGAACAAGGAGCCTCTGGTGTACGAGGAAGTACAACTCGCGCAGAGGAGTTACAAGTGATGAACGTCAAACTGCGAGTATGGCGTCAGAAAGATCCGCAAAGCGCCGGCGGTTTCGTGGACTATGAGGCAAAAGACATCAACCCGAACATGTCGTTCCTCGAAATGCTCGATGTGGTTAACGAAGATCTAACAAAGCGCCGCGAAGAGCCAATCGCGTTCGACCACGATTGCCGCGAGGGCATTTGCGGTATGTGCTCCTGTGTCATTAATGGCGAACCGCATGGCCCGGAGTACAAGATCGCCACCTGCCAGACCTACATGCGCAGTTTTCACGATGGCGAAACGATCACCGTGGAGCCCTTCCGCGCGAAGGCTTTCCCGCTAATCAAGGATTTGGTGGTGGATCGCACCGCGTTCGACCGGGTCATCCAGGCGGGAGGGTTTGTTTCTGTCTCCACCGGCTCGGCGCCCGACGGCAACGCGATTCCGGTTCCAAAACCCGACGCTGACCTCGCGATGGATGCCGCGGCGTGCATCGGCTGTGGCGCGTGCGTCGCGGCTTGCAAGAATGCCAGCGCGATGCTGTTTGTCGCCGCCAAAGTTTCGCATCTGAATCTCCTGCCGCAAGGCAAGCCCGAGAAAGATCGCCGCGTCCTGGCCATGGTGACCCAGATGGACGAAGAAGGTTTTGGCACCTGCACCGTCACTGGTTCTTGTGAGGCGGTCTGCCCGAAGGGAATCAGCCTGAATTTTATCGCGAAGATGAACCGTGATTATTTTGGTGCGGTCCTGAGAGCGGGGACGAAGCCAGTGGCTGCCCCGGAAGCATAAATCCTACTGCGTCGTGTTAAAGTGGCCGAGGGTGCGCTGCTTTTTCATAACGAGCAACATCGCCGTGCCACCGATGATTCCAAAACCTGCCATCGTTGGGTACCAAACGCCCCAGCCGAATTTGTCGATTAGCCAGCCGGTTGCCGGCAGGAAGATCGTCATGCCAAAATACTGAAATGAATCAATGACACCGGAAGCAAAACCAGCCATTTTCCGGCCGCCGATATCCATGGGCGCCGCGGCGCCTACCAGCGAATGCGTTGAGTTGACCATCAGCGAAATCAAAATCAAGAAAAGGCAGCCCAAAAAGATTCCGCCCGGTGTGGGCCCCACCACCCCGGAATAAATCACCACAGCCGCCAGCCCAATCACAACGGCTTGCAGAAAATACAACCCCATGGCCACCGGTGAACGATGTCCCTTAAAGAACCGGTCGGAGACGATTCCCGACACCAGTGAGCCGACAACCGCGACCATGGGCACCGCGAATCCCAATGTCCAGACCAGGGCGCGCGGTTTGTCCTCTGGATTCAGTTTCAGTACATCGTGGAAATACAGTACCGCCAATTGGTCGGAACTACTGCGCACAGCTCCCGTACACGCGTAGGCGACAGCATAAAACCACACCAGCGGGTGCGTGAAGACGGTTGTGAAGCATTTGCCGATACTGATTCTTGCGCCGCCGCTGGAATCCACTTCGTCATGAATGAGGCCCGGCCAGCCGGCTTCTTCGGGGGTCTCTTTCGCGCAGAAAGCCATGAGGATCGCGCACGCCGCAGTGATCAGTGGCGGAATACGGAATAGCCAGCGCCAGTCACCCTTGGCCACCGTCCACGTGCCGATCGTGAAGCCCGCCAAAATGAGCGGCGCAAGCGCGCCGATGGATACCTGGCCCAACTGAATCATGAAACCGAAGATCCCAGCAAAGGTTCCCCGCTCGTTGCGATTGAACCACGCCGCGTTGATCTTGATCATGCCGGGCGCGCCAAACGATTGGAAATATCCGTTCATCAGCCAGATGAGTGCGAACGTCGTGAACGTTCCGGCGAACGAAGCGAAACCGTAGATCAGGTTGATGATGATCGTACCAGCCGCGCCAATCAACATCGCGGCGCGTCCACCAATACGATCCGTAATCAGACCGTTGATGAGTTGGCCGATCCCGTAAGCGAGGGACCACGCACTGAGAATCCCCGTTATCTGGAACGTCGTGAACCCGAATTCATGGACCATGCCCGTGGTCGCGAATCGGAAATTGTAGCGACAGACGTAGTAAGAGGCGTACATGAGCCCCAGGCTGACCCAATTCAAGCCACGGCGAGGGCGAAAGCCGGCGGGATATCTGGTGCGACCGGTGGGAGAAGACGAAGTCTGTTCCATGAATTCTTTTACGCGAAGTCCTGCCTCAAAGCGTGCGGAGACGGTAAACGGACTGGCCCGGCAAAGTCAAAGAAAATTTCCCTTTGACCACCAGCAGAGACTGTATTCGCAACGAGGAGGCTGACGGCGGCCGTTAGCGCCGATTCCGGTTTATCAGTACAAGTTGGAGCAACTGAGCCGCCGCCGCAATCAACGCCGCCACATAGGTCAACGCCGCAGCGTTGAGAACGCGATTTACGCCCGGCATTTCGTCACGCGCTATGAGCCCACTCTTTTGAAGAATCAATTTTGCGCGCGAACTGGCGTTGAACTCGACGGGAAGCGTGATCAATTGGAACAGCACGATCGCCGCGTACACGATGATACCAAGGGCGATGAATGCGGGAATGCGAAACCAAAAACCCCCGATGATGATCAAGGGCATCAAGTGTGAGACAAACATCGTCGTCGGTACGACCGCCATCCTCACTTGCAATGGGGCGTAGAGGTGTTGGTGCTGAATCGCATGCCCCGTCTCGTGGGCAGCAATACCCAGCGCCGCGACGGAACGACCATCGTACACCGCGGGTGACAAGGCCAGCGTTTTCGTTCGTGGATCGTAATGGTCACCCAAAAAACTGTCCGTGCGGGTGATCTCTACGTCATGGATTCCCGCATCGTCCATCAATTCCGCAGCGGCCTCCGCGCCAGAGCGTCCAGAGCGCGCCAGTA
>Ga0206960_1057_pt1 | contig 30065 bp, 31 predicted proteins | sample Alteio_BWOrgHeat_29_FD_153255 | JGI IMG/M metagenome (GOLD analysis project Ga0206960, IMG submission 153255) | Enriched cells from forest soil in Barre Woods Harvard Forest LTER site, Petersham, Massachusetts, United States -... | ecosystem: Environmental > Terrestrial > Soil > Temperate forest >... | reverse complement strand
GCTCGTCCATGATGACTTTGCCGATGAACGAGGTGGGGATTTCGCTCTCGCCGGTGGATTCGAGTTTTTGCACGATGCGGGTGGCGAGTTGCTCGATCTGCTCCTGCTCGAACGGCCGCTTACGTAGCGCGATGGCCAGCGCACGCACGATTTTCTCGCGGTCGAAAATGCGGCGGTCTCCGTTTTTCTTCACCACCACCAGCTCGCGCAGCTGCACGCGCTCGAATGTAGTGAAGCGCGAGTTGCACGCCGTGCAATAGCGGCGGCGGCGAATGGCTGAGCCATCTTCGCTGGGGCGCGAATCTTTCACTTGCGTATCACCGTGGCCGCAGAAGGGGCATTTCATGGGATTGTCCTAATCATTGTTATAGTAACCCAAGTGGTAAGTCCTCCGCTTAAGGTGAGGAAAATCCAGCCCATCACATTCAACCAGTAACGCGTGGGTGCTGCATTTTTTGCAATGCGGTTAGAGAGTGAAAACCACTCCCATAGGCTTGTCATAAACGGTTTGCATTTTCCCGTTATGAGGGCGACTGAAATATGCATAACTCCTAGTAATATAGACGGTATTGCAACGAGTAATAAATACGCAATATTATCAGTTTTTGAAGGCGTTGGATTGGCTGCTATGTGCAATGATCCTAAAGTGAAAGCAGCAGTTAGTGATGCTACAGCAATTATGCATATACTGGTTAGAAAAAATGTTAGCCAAAACTGTGTAGGGCTTTTATTTGCTAGGAACCGCTCTAGGTAAGCGTAGGGCGGGAATATGGCTTTCCAAAGCTGAGTTACTCCCCTTACTTCCTCAATGGCTTTCGTATTTCCTTGTTTAAGTGCCAGGCGCTCTCCAATAAATCCTGCACAGCATATAAATGCTAAGAATGCACTTATTACCGAAAAAAAGATTAGGAATATGGAAAAGCCATAGCTCATGATTTTTGCCCATAAATCGGGAACCGCTCACACAATTTCACTACTTCCGCCCGCGCTTTTTTCTCTGCGGCGGAATTGTCCTCGCCGTGCGCGGCCAATCCATCCAGCACATCGCCGATCAAATTACCGATCTGTTTGAATTCGGCGACGCCGAAGCCGCGCGTTGTGCCCGCAGGTGTGCCTAAGCGAATGCCGGAGGTGATCATGGGTTTTTCGGTGTCAAACGGAATGGCGTTTTTGTTGCAGGTGAGGCCGGCGCGCTCCAGGCTTGCCTCCGCCGCCTTGCCGGTAATTTTTTTCGGGCGTAGGTCAACCAGCATGAGGTGGCTGTCGGTGCCGCCGGTAAAAATTTCCACGCCGCGGCCCTTTAATGTTTCCGCCAGGGCGCGGGCGTTGTCGATCACGGCTTTGCCGTATTGCTTGAAACTCGGTTGCAGCGCTTCGCCGAAGGCCACCGCCTTGCCCGCGATCACATGCATCAGTGGGCCGCCTTGCAGGCCGGGGAAAATCGCCGAGTTGATTTTTTTAGCGAGAGCTTCATCGTTAGTGAGGATCATACCGCCGCGCGGGCCGCGCAGGGTTTTGTGTGTGGTGGTGGTTGCGACATACGCATGCGGGAAGGGCGAGGGGTACGTGCCTGCGGCGATCAGGCCTGCGTAATGCGCCATGTCCACCATCAGATAGGCACCGACTTTATCGGCAATGGCGCGGAAGCGCGCGAAGTCGATGACGCGCGGATAGGCGGATGCGCCGGCGATGATGAGTTTGGGTTTGTGCTGAAGTGCCAGGGCTTCGGCTTCCTCATAATCGATGAGGCCATTGTCGCGCCGCACGCCATACGCCACGGCGTTGAACCATTTGCCGGACATGCTGACGGAAGCGCCGTGTGTGAGGTGCCCGCCCGCGTCGAGCGACATGCCGAGGATCGTATCGCCGGGTTTGATGAGCGCCAGAAACACGCCTTGGTTGGCCTGGCTGCCGGAATTGGGCTGCACATTGGCGAAGCCGCAGCCGAAGAGTTTTTTGGCGCGTTCGATGGCCAGTGTTTCCGTTTTATCCACATATTCGCAGCCGCCGTAATAGCGCTTGCCGGGGTAGCCTTCGGCATATTTGTTAGTCAGCACCGAGCCTTGCGCTTCCAGCACGGCGCGCGAGACGATGTTTTCTGACGCAATCAACTCGATCTGCGATTGCTGGCGATGGAGCTCCTCCGCGATAGTGGCGGCGAGTTCGGGGTCGGCTTTAGCGAGAGGCGATTCAAAAAAACGATTCATTTCGTGCATATCCTTTTTTGCGTGTAACATGGTATGTCTATTGTATAGTTTGTGTTGCAATAAATTTGGTCATTTCGCTCGCCGGTAGTCCTGGCAGATGTATATGTGAGGAGGCAGTAACGCCAAGTTGATTGTTTTTGCTTTCAGCGGTTAAAGTGCAAACATCCTCGGCCATTTGATATACCGAAATGTGTTCATTTTCCCCCAAATGAGTTTGGAGTGTTCCATTAGTTGTAGTAATCGGGCAATGGCTTGAGCCATAACAACCCAGGTCTTTCAGGTCGCTTCGAAAATAAATAGTAACTCCATCGGCATCGGCATTCACATGGTCTACCCAGCATATATTGTTGCTTTCAGCTATCGCTGGCAATGGCAGTAAGGGGATAAAAGTAAGAAAAATAGGTGTATAAAATTTCATTCCAATTTCTCCACCCGTTCCGCGTGCCGGCCGCCTTCGAATGCTGTATTCAAAAAGCGCTGTACACATTCTTTCGCGGTATCGATGCCTATCAAGCGCGCGCCCAGGCACAGCACGTTTGCGTCGTTGTGTTTGCGCGCAAGCTCGGCCTCTAAGCCGGAGGTGCATAGAGCGGCGCGGATGCCTTTGTGCCGGTTGGCGGCGATGCTCATGCCGATGCCGGAGCCGCAGATCAAAATGCCGCGTGCGTTTTCTTTCAGCACGCGCTCTGCTAGCGCATTCGCGAAATCCGGGTAGTCGCAGCGTTCGGCGGAATGCGTGCCGAGGTCTTGCGCCTGTGCGAATTCGATCAATTCGGCTTTGAGGGCAAAGCCGGCGTGGTCGGAGGCGATATATAAGGTGTTGCTCATAAATGGGAGAAGACTATACCTGATATGCGACGAATATGCTATGGTGCATACAACATATTGTAATAGCGTGGTTTTGCCATAAGCGCGCGGTGAGCGCAAGAGCGAAGGTAACCAAATGAATTACATGGATTATCTGTTCCTGTGCGGGTCGGCGGCGCTGGGCGGGGCGATGAATTCCGTGGCGGGCGGCGGCTCGTTCATGACTTTCCCGGCGATGGTGTTTGCGGGGTATACGCCTCTGCAAGCCAATGTCACCAGCACGCTGGCGTTGGCGCCGGGCGGGTATGCGAGCGCGTATGCCTACCGCAAGGAATTAGCGGCGCACCGCGAGTCGTGGCCGATGCTGATAACGATCAGTCTGGCGGGCTCGGTGCTCGGCGCCATCGTGCTGGTTTCCACGCCCGAGCAGGTGTTTGCGCAGATGGTGCCGTGGCTGCTGCTGTTTGCGACGCTGGTGTTCACCTTCGGGCGACGGATTTTGAAGCGTCTGCCGATGCTGCACCACCCGGCGATTGCGCGGGCGATGCAGTTCGTGATTGCGTTTTACGGCGGGTATTTCGGCGCGGGTATGGGCATTTTGATGCTGGCGATGTTGCAGCTGATGGGTCTTACGCATATTCACCGTATGAATGCGCTGAAAGCCGTGCTGGGCTGTGCGATCAACACGGTGGCGATGATTATTTACGCCACGTCGAACCAAGTGGCGTGGCACGCGGGGCTTATCATGATGTGCGGAGGTATTTTCGGCGGCTATGTGGGTGCGCGCGTGGCGCAAAAATGCCCGCCCGAGCCGATACGGTGGCTGGTGAGCGCGATCGGGTTTAGTATGACGGCGTATTTTTTTACGAAAATTTGATGTCAACGCTTGCATGCTGAGTGCATATGATTATAATTGGCGCAACCAGGGAGTGGACATGGAACCTTCATTGCAATCACCAAAGCACGCGCATGTTATTGTGCTGGGCAATGAAAAAGGCGGCTCCGGGAAAACCACCACAGGCATGCATCTCATCGTTTCGTTGCTGCGGCTCGGGTTTTCCGTGGGTAGCATGGATTTGGATTCACGCCAGCGCTCGCTGAGCCGTTATGTAGAAAACCGCCGGCAGACGATGCAGCGCGAAAAAGTGCCCTTGCCGTTGCCGCATCATATCGTCATTCAAAAAAGCCCGTTTAACATTTCAGACGAAGCGGAGCAGGACGAGCGTGACCGCTTTAACATGGCGCTCAGCCGCCTGATGTCGACGCATGATTTTGTGGTGATTGACAGCCCGGGCAATGACACGTTCCTCTCACGCCTGGCGCATTCCTATGCAAACACGGTGATCACGCCGATCAATGACAGCTTTGTGGACCTTGACGTGCTGGCCACGGTGGACGGGCAGAGCCTGCAGGTGGTTAAGCCCAGCATTTACAGCGAGATGATTTGGGAGCAGAAGCTGAAACGCGCCAAGCGCGACGGCGGCTCCATTGAGTGGATTGTGATGCGCAACCGCCTGTCCAACCTCAATGCGAAAAACAAGCTGATGGTGACGCAGGTGCTCACTGAGCTCGCGCGGCGCATCGGTTTCCGCGTGGCACCGGGCTTTTCCGAACGCGTGATTTTCCGCGAGCTGTTTTTGCAGGGCCTCACGGTGCTCGACATTATGCAAGACGGCACGAATATGAGTGTGTCGCTGTCGCATGTGGCGGCGCGCCAGGAAGTGCGCGACCTGCTGAAAACGCTGCGCATTCCGCAGGTGGACGCCAAACTATCCGAATTCCGCACGGCGGTAACGGCGGAAGAGCAAGCCGTGGCCGGCCAGGCCAGCCAGCGCACTGCGGCGGCGGCTGTGGCGAAAGAAGAGGCGAAGCTGGAAGCAGCCGAGGCGGCGGAAGCAGATGTGAAGGCAGAGCGGGCTACGGCTTAGCCTGTCATCCTGAGCGAAGTGAGCAAAAGCGAACGAAGCCGAAGGATCTTTTTATTTGCGTGCAGTGGAAAGATCCCTCGACTTCGCTGGCGCTCCGCTCGGGATGACATTACAAGCTTAATGTACTGCCGCCCTCACTAATCGATCATTGATGGCAACGCCTAGCCCTTCTTGCGGAATCGGCATTACGGCTATGCCGGAAAATTCTGGGCGGTCTAGTTCACGTATATAGGCGAATAAATGCGCGGCGGCTTCGGTGAGATTGCCCGCGGGGCTGAGATTTAGCGTGCGCGCGGCGCCGAGCGGAACATGGGGGCCGAAGGCGAGCAGGGCTTCGTTCGCGTGCGGCGCGGTGACATTGAGGCGAATGGGCAGGCTAGGTGCATAGTGGCTGGCGAGCATGCCGGGGGCGTGTACTTCATTGCCCCTATATATAGAGAGTGGTGTGCCGAGCGCCGCTGCTAGCATCTCAGCGGTGATGGCGCCGGGGCGTAGCAATGTGGGCGCGCCCGCGAGACTCACAATCGTGGATTCCAAACCCACCGTGCAGGGGCCGCCGTCGAGTACCATTGCAACAGCATCGCCCAATTCTTCCTGCACATGCGCAGCGGTCGTGGGACTCACTCGGCCGGAGCGGTTGGCGCTTGGCGCGGCGATTGGCAGGCCGCTTTCGCGCAGTATGGCTTGTGTGATGGGGTGGTTCGGTGCGCGCAGGGCGATCGTATTCAGTCCAGCAGAGGCAAGCAGCGACACCGGGCAGTTTGCTGTGCGCGGCAATACCAGCGTGAGCGGCCCCGGCCAAAAAGCGGCGGCGAGAGTTTCTGCTGCCTCGTTCCATTGCGCATAACGCTTAGCCTGCGTGGCATCCGCCACATGCACAATCAACGGATTGAAATTCGGGCGGCTCTTGGCGGCGTAGATAGTTGCCACCGCATGATCATCCAGCGCGTTGCCCGCCAGGCCATAGACGGTTTCGGTCGGCAAGCCGATCAGGCGGCCGGCGCGCAGATGTGTGGTAGCTTCGGTAACAGGTGAGGACATGCCCCGTATTTAAAGATACGGGTCCGGCTTGACCAGATAATTCAGTACGTAATCCTTGATGCCGTCTTCGATGGAGGTGAAGGGCGCGGTGTAGCCGGCGGCGCGCAGGCGGTCCATCTTGGCTTCGGTGAAGTATTGGTATTTGTTGATAAGGCCGTCCGGCATATCGATATAGTTGATGCGCGGTTCGCGGCTGAGGGCGGCGAACACGGCTTTGCCCATGTCGGAGAAGGTGCGGGCCTTGCCGCTGCCCAGATTGAACAGGCCGTTCACGGATGTGTTATCGAGTAGCCACAACAGAACGGCGATGCAATCCTTCACGTAAATCACGTCACGCATCTGACCGCCGTCCGGATAGTCTTTATTATAGGAGCGGAAGAGGCGGAGGGTTTTGGCGTCGATTGCTTGCTGAGCGATTTGGCCGATCACGCTGCGCTGCGTTTCTTTGTGATATTCATTCGGGCCATAGTTGTTGAACATTTTGAGAACGGTCCATTGCGGAGGTTTGGTGCCCACGGCGGTATCGGCTGCCAGATGCAGGTCGAACAAATGTTTGCTCCAGCCATAGCCGGAGAGCGGCACCAGTTTTTTAAGTGCTTCCAGGTTGATGTCGTCGTCAAAACCCAGCGAGCCATCGCCGTATGTGGCGGCGGAGGAGGTATGGAAGAAGCGCACGCCGTGTTTCACGCAGAAGCGCCATAGCGCGAGCGGGAAGGAGAAATTATTGGCGATCAGCAGATCGATATTTTTTTCCGTGGTGCTGGAGGAAGCGGCGAGGCTGTAAATGACTTCCAGATCACCTCGGTGTTCGATCAGCCAGCCGGGGAGGCCCTCCGGCGGAATGATTTCCCATACCGGGTGGTGAGCGAGGTTGCGCCATTTGTCATCCGTGCCGAAGCGGTCGCACACCACGACGCGATGCGTGCCGCGCACGCAAAGTGCAGCGGCTAAATTCGAGCCGATGAAACCGCCACCGCCGGTAATGAGAATGGTTTTCATGACACTCTTTTTGTGCTAAAAGCTGCCCTAATAATCTGTCACCCTCTCTATAATGCCGACTTAAGGTTAACAAATATGCAATTGAACAACCCCCTCTTGGATGACCTGTCTAAAATGGCCGCCGGAGCCGCAGCCAGTCTCATGGACGTGAAGCGGGAGGTGGCGGCGGCGGTGGCCGCGCAGGCAGATAAGTTTTTGGATAAACACAATTATGTCTCTAAGGAGGCATTCGAGGCAGTGCAGGCCATGGCAGCCAAGGCTCGAGAAGAAAACGAGGAATTAAAGAAACGGGTGGATGCACTCGAATCACGGTTGCAGGCACTCGCCTCTAAGTAGTGGATGGGGATAACATTCTCCATCCCTTTGATTTATTTCTATTTCGTTAAAAAGGCGCGAAAAGCGGCAGGAATCGGTGGATTTTTGGGCATGTGCGTGACAGTATCGCCTGCATGAGAGGTGCAGTTATGCACACTTTCACTTCAAACAAACATCGCAATTTTTTACATGGAGACATTCACGCCATGACCGCCGTACACTTTTCCGAAGCTGCTCTGCATAACCCCGTTGATGTCGCGGAACTCGTCGTGATGGATCGCGACTGGTCTTTCGACCGGCTCGATGATGGCGAATTAGTTGCGGAGGTGAATGGTACGTGGAGTAATTACCGCATCTGGTTTGCATGGCAAGAAGATCTCGGCGGGCTCACGCTTTCCTGCACCTTCGATGCGAAGCTGCCGAAATCGGCGATGCCGAAAGTACATGCGCTGCTCGCGTTGGTGAATGATAAATTGTGGCTCGGTCATTTTGCGATCGCGGCGGAAGAAAGCGCGATTGCGTTCCGCCATTCGATTCTCATCTGCAACGGCATGGGCACCACCGCCGAACAGATTCAAGGCCTGCTCGACATCGCGGTGCAGGAATGCGAGCGTTTCTACCCGGCATTCCAATCCGCCGTGTGGAGCGGCAAGTCCCCGGCCGAGGCGCTGGAGATCGCACTGTTCGAAACGATCGCTGAGGCGTAGACGCTATTATGGGCGATGCGGATGAGCCAAAGCCTGTGGTGCTTCCGCTTGCACAGAGCGCATCTAAGGTAGAGTTAAGTCTGGCGGTTACCAAGCTTTGCGAGCGCATCGCACTAAATCCAAAAGTGGGAAAAGCATTTACCGCCTATGCGCAGGCTTACCGTGCTTTGCAGGCAGTGCGATCCGAAGACGAGGAATTACAAATACTCCCTACTACGGTGTTAAACGAAGCCAGAATAGATCTGGAGGGCGAACTCCTACGCAGCGAAGTGTTGCAAAATCTGTCTGGCCAGAATCGCGTTAAGCACTGGGATGCAGTGCGGGATTATTTTCTTTATGACCGTGTGCGGCAACTGGAAGTGCGACCTCATGGTTCTTATGAAGAAACGGTAATGAGGACTTCTTCTTAGTCATTTTGACTCGGCGTGGAATATAGCGTAATCCCGTAAGGCATGAATTTGCCCATTCCTGTTATCACCATCGGCCTGCTCATCCTGTCGAATCTATTCATGACGGTGGCGTGGTATGGCCATTTGAAATATCGCGCGGCGCCGTTGGTGCTGGTGATTGTGGTCAGCCGGGGCATTGCGTTTTTTGAATATTGTTTTCAGGTGCCGGCCAACCGGATTGGCTATGGTTATTTTAGCGGCGCGCAGCTGAAGACGATTCAGGAAGTCATTACGCTTGCTGTGTTCGCGCTGTTCTCGATATTCTATCTGGGTGAGCCGCTGAAGTGGAACCACCTGCTCGGCTTTGCGCTGATCGTGCTGGCGGTGTATGTTATGTTTAAGGAGTGGTGATGGAATTGCTGCTAGTCGGATGCGGGAAAATGGGCGGCGCGTTGCTGACGGGCTGGGAACGTGCGCGCGTTAAAGTGACGGTGATCGACCCGGCGGGCGGCGAATATCCGACATTGGCGAAACTTCCAGCGGCGTATGCGCCGGATGTGATCGTGCTGGCGGTGAAGCCGCAGGCATTGGACGCTGTGCTGCCGGACTATGCGGCGCGGTTTGGGGGTAGCACTCTTTATATATCTATCGCGGCAGGCAAGACGCTTGCTTATTATAGTGAGAAGCTGGGTGCGGATGCGCGCATCATCCGCGCGATGCCGAACACACCGGCGGTGGTGGGGCAGGGTGCAAGCGTGCTGGTGGCGGGCGCGCAAGCGAGCGCGGCGGACCGGGCGGCGGCGGAGCAATTGTTCCAGGCGGTCGGCAAGGTCTATTGGGTGGCGGATGAGGTGCAGATGCATGCCGTCACGGCGCTGTCGGGCAGCGGCCCGGCCTATGTGTTTTTGTTCATGGAGGCGCTGAGCGAGGCGGCGGCAAAAGCGGGCCTGCCCGGCGACATGGCAGCGCAGCTGGCGGTGCAGACGCTGGCCGGGGCGGCGGCGCTGGCGGAGAAGAATTCCGATTTTGCGGCGTTGCAGCGCGACGTTACCAGCCTCGGTGGTACCACCGAAGCAGCGCTCAATATACTGCGCGAAAACGATGCGCTGAAGCGCCTTATCGCTGAGGCCATGGACCAGGCGATTGCCCGCTCAAAGGCCCTGTCAGCCTAACTTGCTGCACTGCACAAAAAGTACTTGACGGCTTATAGTGAGTGTGCCATATTCGCATCCACACAGGGAATATTTTCGTATACATCACAACCAAGGAGCTACCCATGAATTCCCCCTTCGCTTTTGCCGATCTGCTGAAAAGCACGTTCGATCTGAATCAACTGTTCTCTACCCAGCGCCGCAACATTGAAGCGCTCTCCGCTGCTAATCAAGCCGTGGTGGAAGGTGCCCAAGCCATCTCTCGCCGCCAGGCTGAAGTGCTGCGCGAGCAAGTGGAACAGGCGCTGCAAGCCTCCCGCGATCTGATGACCAGCGGCACGCCGGAAACCAACCTGGGCAAACAGAGCGAATATGCCCGCACCATCTTTGAAACCGCGCTGTCCAACGTGCGCGAAGTGACCGAGATGTTCACCAAATCCAGCTTCGAAGCATTCGACCTGCTGAACAAGCGCGCTTCCGAGAGCTTGGAAGAGATCAGCAAAGCTTCTCATACCACTACGTCCAGCGTGAAGAAGAAAGCCTCTGCATAAGCAATAACCGATATGCAAGTTGAAAAGCCGGGGAGAAATCCCCGGCTTTTTTATTTGTCTTGCTTCTCCTTCTCCCTTTTAGGGAGAAGGCCGGGATGAGGGTTGTTCGCGCATATACGGATATTGAGGTGAGGATAGAACCCTCACCCTGCCTCTCCCTGGAAGAGAGAGGGGAAGTGCAGCGCTATCCCCGAAAATGCCCATGAATTTTCTCCGCCAAGGCCCGGTTGATGCCGGTGATGGCTTGCAGTTCGGCGACGCTGGCGGAGGCGACGCCTTTGGTGGAACCGAAATGATTGAGTAGCGCTTTTTTGCGCGCGCCGCCGATGCCGGAGATGGCATCCAATTCGGAGACATGCGCCGCCTTGCTGCGCCGGTTGCGGTGTGCGCCGATGGCGAAGCGGTGCGCCTCATCGCGCAGGCGCTGCAAATAATGCAGCACCGGCGTTCCCGCCTCCAACTGGAAGGGCGGGCGGCCGGGTATGTGGAACCACTCGCGGCCCGCATTGCGGTCCGGGCCTTTGGCGATGGAGACCAGGCATAGACCGCTGATGCCGAGTTCCTCCAGCACTTTTTCTGCCGCGCTAAGCTGGCCTACGCCGCCGTCGATGAGAACAATATCGGGATGGATGGGTTTGTTGTCCGCTGCTTCTTCTTCGAGCAGTCGTTTGAAACGGCGGGTGAGCACTTCGCGCAGCATGGCGTAGTCGTCGCCGGGGGTGAGCGTTTCGCTTTTGATGTTGAAGACGCGGTAGGCGGATTTGGTGAGGCCCTCCGCACCGGCCACGATCATCGCGCCCACGGCATTGGTGCCGGAGACGTGGCTGTTGTCATACACCTCGATACGCTCGGGCGGGGCGGTTAGGCCGAATAATTTCGCCACCGCCTCCAATAATTCCTGCTCGCGCATGGAGGCGTGGAGATGGGCGGTGAGGGCGGCGCGCGCATTGGCGAGTGCCTGCTGCATCAGCGTGTGGCCCGAGCCGCGCTGGGGCTGCGCGATTTCCACTTTGCGTTTGGCGAGGATGGAGAGCGCCTGCGCCAGCACATCACTGTCCTCCGGCAGATGCGACAGCAGTACGCGGGCGGGCGGTGACTCACGCTGATAATATTGCGCGGCGAATAGCGCCAGCGTTTCTCCCGGCGCCGTCTCGTCGGTGCGGGCGGGGAAGAAGGCGCGGTTGCCGCAGTTGCGGCCGTTGCGGTAGCAGAACACTTGCACGCAAGCGGCTTCGCCTTGCTGCGCCAGCGCAAACATATCGGTATCGCTGCCGAGGTTCAGGCTTTGCCCGCTTTGGCGCATATGGGCGAGGGCCTTTAGCCGGTCACGCAGCACACTGGCGCGTTCGTAATCCATTGCCTCGGCGGCTTCTTCCATTTCCTTGGCGAGTTGCTTTTGAATGGCATCGCCCTGGCCGCGCATGAAGCTGCGTGCTTCGGCGAGCAATTGGCCGTATTCTTCTTTAGAAACATACCCCACGCAGGGCGCGCTGCAGCGTTTGATTTGATATTGCAGGCAAGGCCGCGTGCGGTGTTTGAAAATACTGTCCGGGCAGATGCGCAGCAGAAATGCTTTTTGTAACAGTGCCAGCGTTTCATCGACCGCACCGGCGGAGACATACGGCCCAAAATACTCGCCCTTGTCTTTGCGGCTGCCGCGGTATTTTTCGATGCGTGGGAATTCGTGATTGCAAAAGCGCACGTAAGGGTAGGATTTATCGTCCTTGAGCAGAATGTTATAGCGTGGTTGGTGGGATTTTATGAGCGTGGCTTCGAGTAGCAACGCTTCGGCCTCGGAGGCGGTGAGGGTAAATTCCATTTTGCGTGTCGCTGCGACCATGCGTTGCAGACGGCGCGGCAATTGCGCGATATTGGCGTAGGACGAGACGCGGTTTTTCAGTGCGCGTGCCTTGCCGACATAGAGCACTTCGCCTTCTTCGCTCAGCATGCGATACACACCGGGCGCGGCCGGCAAGTCTTGCAGCGCGAAGCGGATGGCGGCGACGCCTTCCATCTCAGAGGTGGGGTTTTCTTCGGTCATGGTTTTATATGTGGCGTCATAGTGCCGTAGTTTCAATTGGCTGAACAGGGCGTATGCATTATCCACTGCGCCTGTGGATAACCCTGTGGGGAAAGGGGTCTCCATAAGCTATGCATAAAGGCAAAAGCTGGGTTCAGACGGGTTTGCCTAATTTTTGAGCACATATGTTAAGGTATTGAAAAATAAACATCACTCGCAATATTCAGTTTTATAACTAGGCAAATTTTTCCCTCCTAATGGTAAATACCGCCTACTCGAAAGCATGTTGTGAACAAGTGAGCGTTTATGCGGGCGATTTTTGTCAATAAATTGCGCGAATTACGTTTACAGGGCGGCAGCTCGTTGCTATATTCCGGCCCCTTTTACAAAAAGACAATGGCGATGAAACTTCTGGCCTGCAATAGCAATCCCCCGCTCGCGCGCGCGATGGCGGAGTCACTCGGCGTGCCGCTGACGCAGGCTTCCATACGCCGTTTTGCGGACATGGAAGTGTTCGTGGAAGTGCATGAGAATGTGCGCGGCGAGGATGTGTTCGTGATCCAATCGACCAGCTTCCCCGCCAATGACCACATCATGGAACTGCTGGTGACGCTGGATGCGCTGAAGCGCGCCTCGGCCCGCCGCGTGACAGCGGTAATTCCGTATTTCGGCTATGCGCGTCAGGACCGCAAAGTGGGCCCGCGCACGCCAATTACCGCGAAATTAGTGGCGAATATCATTACCTCGGCAGGCGCCGACCGTGTGCTGACGGTGGATCTGCATGCCGGGCAGATTCAAGGGTTTTTTTGATATTCCGGTGGATAATCTCTACGCCCAGCCGGTAATCGCGCGCGATATTCGCGAGCATTATAAAGATACGTCCAACGTGGTTGTCGTGTCGCCGGATGTGGGCGGTGTGGTGCGGGCGCGGGCGCTGGCCAAGCGTTTGGGCGCCGACCTGGCGATCGTGGACAAGCGCCGCGAGCGGGCGGGCCAGTCGGAAGTGATGAACATTATCGGCGAGGTGCAGGGCCGCGATTGCATCCTGATCGACGACATCGTGGATTCCGCCGGCACGCTGTGCAACGCCGCCGATGCGCTGACCAAAGCCGGCGCGACGAGCGTGGTGGCCTATGTGACGCACGGCGTGTTTTCCGGCCCGGCCTTTGACCGCATTATGGCCTCCAGCTTAAAGTCTGTGGTGGCAACCGACACCATCATGAGCACTGAATCCAGCGCGGCGTGCGCCAAGGTGCGCGTGCTGTCTCTGGCGTCGTTCCTGGCCGATGCGGTGCGCCGCATCAGCACCGAGAGTTCTGTATCGAGCTTGTTTGATTAACCCAATTACTCTACATACATTTCACACCAAGGAGCATTTTATGAGCAATTCTCTTCCCCAACTGAAAGCCGAAACCCGCGATGGCGCGGGTAAAGGCGTGGCGCGTGCACTCCGCCGCGAAGGCAAAACACCGGCCATTTTGTATGGCGCAGGTGAAGCCCCGGTCTCGCTGGCGCTGGGCGCCAATGAGCTGAAGCTGCAATATCAGAAAGGCCGCTTCCGCAGCCGCCTGATTGAGCTGTCGGTGAACGGCAAAGCCGTCAAGGCGCTGCCGCGCGACGTGCAGTTCCACCCGGTGACGGACATCATCGAGCATGTCGATTTCCTCAAAGTGGATGAGAAAACCACCATCCGCGTGGAAGTGCCGGTGAAGTTCAAAGAGATCGAAAAATCGCCGGGCCTGAAGCGCGGTGGCGTGCTGAACGTAGTGCGTCACGAGATCGAATTCGTGTGCAAGCCGTCCGTCATTCCTGCTTTTATCGAAATCAGTGTGGCTGGCCTGGAGATCGGCGCGTCGGTGCACATCAATAGCGTGAAGCTGCCGGACGGCGTCACGCCGGTGATCAAGCGTAACTTTACCATCGCCACCATTGCGGGTCGCACGGCTGAAGAAGAAACGCCGGTCGCAGCCGCTGCCGTCGCTGTGCCTGCCGAAGGCGCCGCTGCCGCACCTGCCGAAGGTGCTGCCGCTGCCAAGCCGGAAGCTGCTAAGAAAGACGAGAAGAAATAGTGATGCGTGATTGGTGAAGCGTGAAGGATGATTTTCTTCACGCATCACCCTTCGCTCTTCACATAAGCGTATGTTCCTCCTTGCTGGCCTCGGCAATCCTGGTGCGCGTTATAGCGCAAACCGCCACAATATTGGCTTTATGGCGATCGACGCGATTGCTACGCGTTGGCGTTTTCCCGCCTTTGCGCAAAAAGGCGGGGCGCATCTTACGGCGGCCGAGATTGCGGGCGAGCGCGTGTTGCTCGTCAAGCCGCAGACCTTCATGAACGACTCCGGCCAGCCGCTGGGCGAGTTGATGCGGTATTATAAAGTGCCGCCGGAGAAGCTGATTGTGCTGCACGACGAGCTGGATCTGGCGTTCGGCAAATTGCGGGTGAAGCAAGGCGGCGGGCATGGCGGGCATAACGGCCTGCGCAGCATTGATGCGCATGTGGGCGAGAATTACCATAGAGTGAGATTGGGTATCGGTCATCCGGGTGATAAAGAGTTGGTCACGCCGTATGTGCTGTCGGATTTCGGTAAAGACGAGCGCAAAGCGGTGGATGCGTGGCTTGCGCAGGTGGCGGAACACATTCCGTTGTTGCTTGGTGAGGACGCGGCGGGCTATATGAACAAACTTTCACTCCAGTAGGACATTTCATGGGTTTTAATTGTGGTATCGTTGGCTTGCCGAACGTGGGGAAATCCACGCTGTTCAATGCATTGTCGCAAACAGCGGCGGCGGAGGCGGCGAATTATCCATTCTGCACCATCGAGCCGAATATCGGCCGGGTGGCGGTGCCCGACGCACGGCTGCAGGTGTTGGCAAATATTGCCGGCAGCGCGAAGATCATTCCGACGCAATTGGAGTTTATCGACATTGCGGGCCTGGTGCGCGGGGCCAGTAAAGGCGAGGGGCGGGGCAACCAGTTCCTAGGCCATATACGCGAGGTGGACGCGGTGCTCTATGTGCTGCGGTGTTTTGAGGACAGCGACATTACCCATGTGGAAGGCGGCGTTGATCCGCTGCGCGACCGCGATATTGTGGAAATTGAGCTGGTGCTTGCGGACTTAGAAAGCCTGGAAAAACGACTACCAAACTTGCAAAAAAAAGCCAAGGGTGGTGACAAGGAAGCGCAGGCGCAACTGGATGTGGCGGAGCAGGTGCTGAAGCTTGTTTCCGACGGAACACCGGCGCGGGCGTTCAAGCCCAAGGATGCAGGCGAGGCGCAGCAATTGAAGCTGCTGCAGCTGCTCACGACCAAGCCGGTGCTCTATGTGTGCAATGTGGAAGAAGGCAGTGCGGCCAGCGGCAATGCGCTTTCCGCGCGCGTGAGTGAGAGGGCGAAGAAAGAGGGCGCATCCTGCGTGGTCATCTCGGCCAAGATCGAATCTGAGATTGCGATGCTGGCCACGCCAGAAGAAAAGCAAGAATTCCTAGGTGCCATCGGCCTAAGCGAAACGGGCCTGAGCCAAACGGTGCGCGCCGGTTACGGGCTGCTGAACCTCATCACCTTCTTTACCGTCGGCCCTAAGGAAACCCATGCGTGGACGGTGCGCTCCAATGCGTATGCGCCGCAAGCAGCGGGGGTCATCCACACCGATTTTGAAAAAGGGTTTATCCGCGCCGAGACGATCGGCTATGAGGATTACGTGAAATTCAAAGGCGAGCAGGGCGCCAAGGAAGCCGGAAAAATGCGGCTGGAAGGCAAGGAATACATCGTGAAGGACGGCGACGTATTGCATTTCCGTTTCAATAATTAAGTTGAGTAGAATTTGTCATTGCGAGGAGCTCTTCGCGACGAAGCAATCCAGAATCTGCGCCTGCCCTGGATTGCTCCGCTTGCGTTCGCAATGACGATTTAAAACAGAATCTCGTATTCCAGTTGCGTGCGGATGGCGCTGGTGGCGGCGCCGCCGGTCAGGCCGCGCAAGTAAGCGGCTTGGTATTTGAGGCCCGGCAGAAGCTCGCCGATAATCACCGGCCCGGCGTAATGCCCTTGCTGGTTGAGCGTGAGATGGTCGTGCCAGGTGCCGAGATCCGCCTGGTACTCGATGCCGGGAGAAATGTAGCGATTGATGCGATAGACAGTCTGCAAACCAGCGCTCAGCTCGTTTCCGCTATCGTCCGAATGGGTGCCAATGGTGCGTTCGCCGCCGAAATTGGCGATGGCGCTCACGCGGCCGAAGTCTTTTTGCAGGAGGAGTTTGGTTTCGACGCTATCCGCATCATTGCGCTTGGCGGCGCTGTGATAGGCTAGCAGCACGCCTGCATCGAGCCAATATTTATTGGTGTCCCAGAGCTGGAAGCGCGTTTGCAGCTCGGTGCCGGTGTAATCTTGCGGCTCGCCGGGGCCGCGTTCTAGTGCGCCAGCCAGCTCCAGCAGAAACCAATCGGTGAAGCCGTAGCTGGCGGAAAATTCATTGGTTTGCTGGTTGTTTTTGCTTTTGTCGGAATCCAGCGTGCGCACGCCGGCATATTCCAATTCCATTTCATTTTTCACGATACGCGGCGAATAAATCTCGCCGTCCAGCGCGTGTGCGTCAGGGGTGCAGGTAAGCGCGAGCAATATGCCGGCGGCGGCCATATGCGTTTTGCGGGAGGCGCGGCCGAAATACACAATGGCGCTGATCAGCACGGCCAATGTTGCCAGATAAAACACCACCTGAATGCCCAGCGGGCGGGCGGAATAACCCAGCAGCGCATGCAGCGCCTGACCGGCAATGCTTTCTTGCGGCAGCAGGCTGGCGGTGCTCCATAGCGGCGTTACAAGGTGAGTGAATACGCCCGCATCGGCGAGCAGCTTTGCACCTTGCGAGGCCATGCCGGCGGAGAGCAGCACCAGAAGCCAGCCGGTGACGCGGAATAAATGTTTGGCGGCGATTTTGAGCAGCCCGCGATAGAGCGCGGCGCCCATCACGCAGCCCGCGAGCAGGCCGAGCGCGCTGCCGGAAATCAGCACGGTTGCGGAATAACCGGAGATGGCCATGCCGTAGAGAAACAGCACGATCTCCGAGCCTTCGCGCCACACGGCGAGGGCGATAACGATGGAGAGCGAATAGAGCGGTAGCTTGCCTTCGCGCACGGCTGCGCCGGTTTCTTTTAAATGCAAGGCGGCATCGCGCGCATGCAGCTTCATCCACACAGCGGTGGAGCCGATTAGCGCGGCGGCGGCGAAGAGAATAAGTGCATTGAATAATTCCTGGCCCATGCCTTCGGCAGCGGCGGTGAGTGCTTCGGCAAACAGCGCGACAACACCTGCACCAATCGCCCCGCCGAGCAGGCCCAGCGCGGTCCATAGGCCGCGTCCCTGGCGGCCGCGGCTGGCAGCATAAATAACAGTGAGAATAAGCGCTATTTCGAGTGTTTCGCGGAAGACGATGAGAGCTATAGAGAACATGTGATGAATGCTATTACGTATGGGTTACTTTACGATGAGGACGCCTTGGGCGGTGTCCTGGTGGAAATCGCCGAAGAATTTATAGGTTCCCGCGTCTTGCGGGCGGATATAGACTGTGATGTCGCTTTGCGCAGCCACCACCTTTTCAATGTCAAGATCGGTGCTTTCAAACTCTTCCGGAGTGGGGTCTTGATTTTTCACGATGAGCTTCACGCGCATACCCGCCGGAATATTTAATTCCGTTGGCGCGAAGCGATGTTCTTTGATGGAGAGGGTGTAAGTAGGGTCATCCGCCAGTGCGGAAGATGCGGCGAAAACAAGAGATGCAGCAAGAAGATAGGGGCGCATAGCGTATCCAATTGAGAATGATTATCATAATCATTTTGAATAGGAACTAGCGGCAAGTCAAGCCTCTTTATTAATTTTTGATGCCCACATGGGAACAACCGATATAATTTTTATATGGCGCAGCGTATTAGCCGTAGCATTACCATTCAAACAGGAGAGTTTATGCTTCGTATCACCGCACGTTTCATGGTTTTATCACTACTTACTTTGCCCGCTTTTGGGGCGCAGGCGGTGAGTAATACGGCAGGTATGGCAGGCAACTGGTATGCGGGCCTAAGCGGCGATTTCACCTGGCTGCATGGCGATACGGGCGGCGGCGGAAATGCGCAGCTGGGTTATATGTTCCCCTCGGACGGCTTTGGCGATTTGCGGCTGGAGGGCGAGTTTGGTTATCACGATGCTAGCAGTACGCATTATTTCACTTATATGGGCAACGCCTATTACGATTTCGGCCGCTGGGCGGCGAATTCCGGTTCGGTGAGAATAGTGCCGTATCTGGGTGCTGGTGTTGGCGATGCGACGGTGCATTTCCAGCGTAACGGTTCGGGCGATGCGCTTGCTTATCAAGGCATGGCGGGTTTGAGCTTTATTTGCGCCTCAATGCCCAATACGGATTGGTCGCTGGGCTATCGTTACCAGGGCTCGGATGAAACGCATGGCAGCAGGCTGAATGCGAATAATATTGAGCTGGGGGTGCGGTTTCATTTATAGCGTAATAAGCACCGCAAAAGCGGTCTCATCTTCGGTTATGGATTTCGGCATTTTTAGGGATAGGTTAGTTCTTCCCCGGTATCTTTCTCGTGCTGTCTATGCACTTCAAAAACGACCTGGTTAATGCCGTAATCAGGATCATCTCGAGGCGTATGAAGCGACTCTCTTGGTCCAACTTTGTTAGAATAGGATGAATAAGTGATAATGTCAGGCCTTGTGAATTCTGTTGTGCGCTGCTTTACTTCCTCCGCGGTGGCGCAGGGAGTATGCGGATAATCGGTTGGATTTTTGCACCATTTGAGAAACTCTACATATACATCGCGATAGCTCCATGCACCATTATAGCCTCTAGTGAGGTGTGCGATTTCTCTCATGTGAGGAGGGAAATAGCCGTCAACTACCCAATCTACCGCGTGATCCGCCTGTTGTGAGAATTCTGCATTTCCCTTAAGTATCAGTTCTGCATTTTCAGGCCCTATTCTGCGGCTTTCCTGGAGTAAGTTGCTCATTTCTTGGTAGGAAGGGGCGGGGTTTGGGGCGCGTTCACTATCAATTCGCTGGAAAACGCCATTTTCAAACACTCCATAGCGCCTAATAAAGCTCAATTTCAATAATCGTCTGGCATCATCTTCATGCATGCGCTGCGTCATAATCTGCTCCTGGTTAAGGGAACAGATTATAATAAATAATTATTTATAGGCAATAATTTTTAATTACCCAACCACTTCCTCATCCGCCTCCAGCGTATCTTTACGCGTCGGGTTCGGCGTAGCTTTGGTGTAGTTGAAGGCCAGCTCGTCGTTTTCGACGCTCACGAACACCGTGCCGCCTTTGGCGAGTTTGCCGAAAAGGACTTCGTCGGCCAGCGGGCGTTTGATTTTCTCGGCGATGAGGCGCGACAGCGGGCGGGCACCCATGGCTTTGTCGTAGCCGCGTTCGGCCAGCCATTTGCGGGCGGCATCGTCGAGATTCACGGCGACATTGCGGTCCGACAGCTGCGTCTCCAAGCGCGAGATGAATTTATCCACCACCTGGCCGACGATATCGTGCGTCAGGTGATCGAACGGAATGATCGAATCCAGACGGTTGCGGAATTCGGGGGTGAACAGTTTATTCACCACTTCGCGGTCCTCGCCCTCGCGGTCTTCGCGGTTGAAGCCGATCGGCGCGCGGGCAGCGTCGGCTGCGCCGGCGTTGCTGGTCATAATGAGAATACAATTGCGGAAGTTCACGGTTTTGCCGTTGCTGTCGGTGAGACGGCCGTAATCCATAACTTGCAAGAGGATGTTGAACACATCGGGGTGTGCTTTTTCGATTTCGTCGAGCAGCACTACTGCGTAGGGCGTTTTATCAAGGGCATCGGTGAGCAGGCCGCCCTGGTCGAAGCCGACATAGCCCGGAGGGGCGCCGATCAAACGCGATACGGCGTGTTTCTCCATATATTCGCTCATATCCATGCGGATGAGTTCCATGCCCATGCAGCGGGCGAGCTGCTGCGCGACTTCGGTTTTGCCAACGCCGGTGGGGCCGGTGAACAGGTAATTGCCGATGGGCTTTTCTTCTTCACGCAAACCGGCGCGCGACATTTTGATTGCGGCGGCGAGTGTGTGAATAGCTTTGTCTTGACCGAACACGACGAGTTTGAGGTCGGTCTCCAGGTTTTTCAGGCGCGCTGCATCATCCATAGTAACGGTTTTGGCGGGCATGCGCGCGATCTTGGCGACGATCTCCTCGATCTCGCGGCTGGTGATGGTTTTGCGGCGCTTGTGATACGGCACGAGCATTTGCGCGGCGCCGGCTTCATCGAGCACATCGATGGCTTTGTCGGGCAGCTTGCGGTCGGTGATGAAGCGGTGCGAAAGTTCGGTGGCGGCTTTGAGCGCGGCGTTGGTGTAGCGCACGCCGTGGTGCTCTTCATAATAGGGTTTTAAGCCGCGCAGAATTTTGATCGTGTTCTCAACGCTCGGTTCGGCGACGTCGATTTTCTGGAAGCGGCGGGCAAGTGCGCGGTCTTTTTCCAAATGGTTTTTGTATTCTTTAAATGTGGTGGAACCCATGCAACGGAAATTGCCGCGCGCCAAGGCGGGCTTCAGCAAATTGCACGCATCGAGCGCGCCGCCGCTGGTGGAGCCGGCGCCGATGATGGTGTGAATTTCGTCGATAAATAAAATCGCACCGGGCAATTTTTCAATTTCTTTGATGACGGCTTTCATGCGTTCTTCGAAATCACCGCGATAACGCGTGCCGGCGAGCAGGGCGCCCAGGTCCAGTGAGAAAATCACCGCGGTGCGCAGCACGGTTGGCACTTCATTGCGCACGATGCGCAGCGCCAGGCCTTCGGCGATCGCCGTTTTGCCAACACCTGCTTCGCCCACGAAGAGCGGATTGTTTTTGGTGCGGCGGGCGAGCACTTGAATGGCGCGCTCCACTTCCTCTTCACGGCCAACCAGAATATCGGTTTTGCCGGATTCGGCTTTTTTATTCAGATTCACGCAATATTGCGCCAGCGCATCGGCCGCGGCGTCTTTTTCGCCGCCCCGGCCGGATACGGGTTTTTCGAGCGATTCGGCTTCTTCCTCGATTTCGCGGGCGACGTTGCGCAGGGCGGCCGAGCCGTCCTGATATTTCACGATGCCGTGCGATATATAGTTCACCACGTCGAGGCGGTTAACATCTTGCTCCTGCAGGAAATAAACGGCGTGGGAATCACGTTCGGAGAACAGAGCGACAAGCACGTTAGCGCCGGTGACTTCATGGCGACCAGCGGATTGTACGTGGATGGCGGCGCGGTGAATCACGCGCTGGAAACCGGCGGTGGGTTTTGCTTCATCAACGGCTTCTACTACTAAGGAAGCGAGTTCATTGACCAGGAAATCGGAGAGATTGTTTTTGATTTGCGTGATGTCGAGCCCGCAGCCGCGCAGCACTGCAGCAGCGTCCGGGTCGTCGGCCAGGGCATAGAGCAGGTGCTCCAGCGTGGCGTATTCATGGCGATACTTCTTGGCAAGTGCCAGAGCGCGATGCAGGCTGACTTCCAGGTTTTTCGACAACATAAGCAGTTTTCCCTTGTTCAAAGCAGCGTTCAGGCGGTTTCCGGGTCAGTCCCCGGAGGCGCTCACGCTTGCTCCACCAGGCACTGCAACGGGTATTCATGGCTGCGGGCGACATTGACTGCGGCATCTGCCTTGGTCTCCGCCACGTCCCGCGTGTATACGCCGCACACTCCCGCCCCCCGGCGATGCACATCCAGCATGATGTTCACGGCGTCTTCCTGGGGTTTCCGGAAAACATCCTTGAGCAGCTGTATGACGAATTCCATGGGGGTGAAATCGTCATTGAGCATCACCACCTTGAAAAAGGGCGGGCGCTTGGTGACCGTCTTTGGCTCGGCAACCAGGAGTTCTCCTGGAAGATTCGCCGGGTGGTCATGGCGCGTCGCCATTGTTCCGGTAGCAGCAACGTATGAGTCAATTATTGCCATAAGAACGCTAAACTTACGTTAAATGAAAGTTACCAATGTATTGATCTTTGCTTGTATTTTACGCGTATTTTTGCTGCTATATATATAGCGCAAATGGGGGAGATTTGCAATGGGGGGCCTTTATTTACCCTATTTTTGTCGTTGCGAGCGTAAGCGAAGCAATCCCGCCTACGTTCTTCGAACTACGGCGTGGCAAGCCTTGTCGCGCCGAAGCGTTAGCGAAGGCGGATGGATTGCTTCGTCGCTATGCTCCTCGCAATGACGGAATGGGCTTGAAAATCACCCACAAACTACCATATTTTTCTCATAGCATTTTTATGCATTTTGCCTGTTGACAGGCCCCCAGAGCCGGTATATACCAGCCCTCCCTTACGCGAAAGTGTAGGTGGAATTCGAGGGTTTTAGCCCTCTGCCGAGTGATATTGTGAATAGGTTTTTCTGATACTCGACTGTACCGGTCGCGGGCAGGGTTTTACGACATCCCCTGTTTATACCGGTGCAAAAGAGTTGATGCTGGTTTGTCTGAAAAGTTTTAGCTGCAGGGCTTCTGCTCTGCATGCGAATAGTTCAGGCATCGTTTAATTGAGATTAGAATAAGCAAGTTAAGAGCATTCGGTGGATGCCTTGGCGGTAAGAGGCGATGAAGGACGTGCTACGCTGCGATAAGCTACGGGGAGGTGCGAAGGACCTTTGATCCGTGGATGTCCGAATGGGGAAACCCACCTTTAGGTTCAGTACACAGCAATTGCTTCGGTGGTTGCTGGATTCTGAGCCTAACAAAAGGTATTTATACCTGAATACATAGGGTATAAAAGCGAACCCGGTGAACTGAAATATCTAAGTAGCCGGAGGAAAGGAAATCACAGAGACTCCGTTAGTAGTGACGAGCGAACGCGGACTAGGCCAGTGGTCATAGAGTAAGAACGAGAACGATCTGGAAAGGTCGGCCATAGTGGGTGATAGCCCCGTATCGGTAGAAAGCTTTATGATCCTAGAGTAGGGCGGGACACGTGCAATCCTGTCTGAAATGACTTTAATGTCGGGGGCGACCACGCTCCAAGCCTAAGTACTCCTTACCGACCGATAGTGAACAAGTACCGTGAGGGAAAGGTGAAAAGAACCCCGGCAAGGGGAGTGAAACAGACCTGAAACCGGATGCTTACAAGCAGTTGGAGCAGCGCAAGCTGTGACAGCGTACCTCTTGTATAATGGGTCAGCGACTTAATGTGTGCAGCAAGCTTAAGCCGATAGGTGTAGGCGTAGCGAAAGCAAGTGTGAATAGCGCGAATGAGTTGCACGTATTAGACCCGAAACCTCAGTGATCTAGCCATGGCCAGGTTGAAAGCAAGGTAACACTTGCTGGAGGACCGAACCCACGCCCGTTGAAAAGGTCGGGGATGAGCTGTGGCTAGGGGTGAAAGGCCAATCAAACTGGGAAATAGCTGGTTCTCCGCGAAATATATTTAGGTATAGCGTCGTGCGAATGCCCCGGGGGGTAGAGCACTGGATGGGCTAGGGGGTCCCAAAGACCTACCAAACCTAACCAAACTTCGAATACCCGGGAGCTCTACACGGCAGTCAGACAGTGGATGCTAACGTTCATTGTCGAGAGGGAAACAACCCAGACCTACAGCTAAGGCCCCAAAATCGTGACTAAGTTGGAAAGGATGTGGGAAGGCCATAACAGCCAGGAGGTTGGCTTAGAAGCAGCCATCCTTTAAAGAAAGCGTAACAGCTCACTGGTCTATTAGCCATCCTGCGCCCAAAATGTAACGGGGATTAAGTCACGTGCCGAAGCTTAGGGCTTACCTTATGGTAAGCGGTAGCGGAGCGTTCTCTAAGCCTGTGAAGCCGGTTCGGTAAGAAACGGTGGAGGTATGAGAAGTGAGAATGCTGACATGAGTAACGATAAACAGTGTGAGAGACACTGTCGCCGAAAGACCAAGGGTTCCTGCACCATGTTAATCAGGGCAGGGTTAGCCGGTACCTAAGGCGAGGCCGAAGGGCGTAGCCGATGGCAATCACGTTAATATTCGTGAGCCTGATGGAAGTGACGGATTTTGTATATTGTGCGGGCTTATTGGATTGCTCCGTGCAGTGAAAAAGTCCCAGGAAATAGCTCCATCATTATAGACCGTACCCGAAACCGACACAGGTGGTCAGGTAGAGTATACCAAGGCGCTTGAGAGAACGATGCTGAAGGAACTAGGCAACTTGCCCTCGTAACTTCGGGATAAGAGGGCCCCTATTATGCGCAAGCACTATAGGGGGGCACAAACCAGGGGGTTGCGACTGTTTACTAAAAACACAGGGCTCTGCAAACACGTTTAGTGGATGTATAGGGTCTGACGCCTGCCCGGTGCTGGAAGGTTAAAGAGAGATGTGCAAGCATTGAACTGAAGCCCCAGTAAACGGCGGCCGTAACTATAACGGTCCTAAGGTAGCGAAATTCCTTGTCGGGTAAGTTCCGACCCGCACGAATGGCGTAACGACTTCCCCGGTGTCTCCAGCATCGACTCAGTGAAATTGAATTCTCCGTGAAGATGCGGAGTTCCCGCGGTCAGACGGAAAGACCCCGTGCACCTTTACTGCAACTTTGCACTGGCATTAGGAAATGGCTGTGTAGGATAGGTGGGAGACTTTGAAGCGTGGTCGCCAGATCGCGTGGAGTCACCCTTGAAATACCACCCTGCCGCTTCCTGATGTCTAACCGCCAGCCGTGATCCGGCTGCGGGACCATGCATGGTGGGCAGTTTGACTGGGGCGGTCGCCTCCTAAAGCGTAACGGAGGCGCGCGATGGTAAGCTCAGGATGGTCGGAAATCATCCCTTAGAGTGCAATGGCATAAGCTTGCCTGACTGTGAGTCCCACAAGACGAGCAGAGTCGAAAGACGGTCATAGTGATCCGGTGGTTCCTTGTGGAAGGGCCATCGCTCAACGGATAAAAGGTACGCCGGGGATAACAGGCTGATCTCCCCCAAGAGTCCATATCGACGGGGAGGTTTGGCACCTCGATGTCGGCTCATCACATCCTGGGGCTGGAGAAGGTCCCAAGGGTTCGGCTGTTCGCCGATTAAAGTGGTACGTGAGCTGGGTTTAGAACGTCGTGAGACAGTTCGGTCCCTATCTGCCGTGGGTGTTGGAAAATTGAGAGGACCTGTCCTTAGTACGAGAGGACCGGGATGGACGTACCGCTGGTGTACCTGTTGTTCCGCCAGGAGCAGACGCAGGGTAGCTACGTACGGAATGGATAAACGCTGAATGCATCTAAGCGTGAAACCAGCCTCGAAACAAGTTTTCCCCATTAGGGTCGTGGTAGACTACCACGTTGATAGGCTGGGTGTGTACAGACAGTAATGTCTTTAGCTAACCAGTACTAATCACCCGATTGAGTTTATTCAAACATTCAAAAGTCTCCGCGAAATTCTTCTGAATTTCGCATGAGACGCGGCTCAAGGCTGGGTCGGGCTTCTGCCCTCCCATAACTTTGAGAGATGTAATATTTTCATTGAGCATGCCTGAACATTCGCGTGCAGTGCAGAATTTCTGCATCAGCATATCGACATGTCCAGCATCAACTCTATCACGCACGAGGTCAGAAAAACCTACTCACGCCTTATAATTCGGCCAAAAAAGCCGGTTTATATGGCTTGGTGATATTAGCGAGGGGTGAACCACCCGTTCCCATTCCGAACACGACCGTGAAAACCCTCAGCGTCGATGGTACTATGTCTTAAGGCATGGGAGAGTAGAACGTTGCCAAGCCTTATAAACCGGCTTTTTATTTCTTACTTGAAATTAATATATTTTCTGTATACTGCAGATTATTAATAATTTGTGGATAAGCGGGCTATATGGCAAGCAGGACGGAAGGGCAGTTTGTTGCCGATTATCTGGAATACACAGATGATCCTAATAAAGATCATATCGCTAGAGTAATGACTGCTGCTTTTAAACAGCCAGATTATCTTGCTGCAAAAGCTTTGGCGCCGTCTGCCGATCAGCAAGAATTGATAATGTATTGTGTAAGAGATGCAACAATTTCCTCAGAAGAAATTGATAAAGTGGATCTTGATACAATACAAAGAATGCATTTAAACCTTATAAGGTATGAAGATTCGCGTGCCGAAATTGTAGGCTTAGTTACTAAGGCATGTATTGATGCCAAATCCCAAATTTCATCAGCTCCTACTACCGCAATGCGGCCTAAAACAACTAAAGAAGGCCCCGATTTTGACAGAAGCATGATGTAGAGCTTTCACATGGCCTGGTGATTTTGAGCCGAGGGGTGAACCACCCGTTCCCATTCCGAACCCGCCTACGCTAAAGCTACGGCGGGCGCGGCACGACCGTGAAAACCCTCAGCGTCGATGGTACTATGTCTTAAGGCATGGGAGAGTAGAACGTTGCCAAGCCTTATAAGCCGGCTTTTTTGTTTTTTAAATGCCTCCTGCTCCGCCTGCTGGCGTCGCAATGAAGCGGCGCTCAAGGCTGACTCGCGCTTCTGCGCTCATATCACTAGATCAAATTGTGGCGCATCTGACTGAGCCTAGTAAAATTTTCTTTAAATATACGCCAGTAAGTAGCTGTAAAATATTATTTTTTCTGTCTCTGAAAATTACATATCGTTCCTTTATATCATATCTGCGTAATTAACCTTATGCGCATCATGCCCATCTATTCCTCTCCCTCGCCGCGGCTGGCTATTCGCCGTGAGCATTATGCCACTCCCCGGCAGCAGCAGGAGGAGATTGCGCAGATGGAGTTTATGATCTCCTCTTTACATAGCCTTGATTTGGTAGTGTAAATAACCGCTCCAACAACCAGGAGGCTTCCTTATGAAAAACCTATACACAGCACATGCTACCGCTACCGCTGGCCGTGAAGGCACCGTCTCGACCGATGACGGGCAGATCACCGAAAAACTCTCCCGCCCCGGCAGCGGCCAGCCCGGTACCAATCCGGAACAACTCTTTGCTTGTGGTTATGCGGCGTGCTTCGGCAGCGCGGTTGCCGCTGTTGCAAAATCCCAAAAGATCGAGCTTTCCAGTGCTCCCGAAGTGCAGGCGGAAGTGAAGCTCAATCAAGACGATAATAACGGCTACTTCATCAGTGCCGCGCTGAACGTGACGCTGCCCGGCATGGATGCCGCGGCGGCGCAAAAGCTGGTGGAGGCGGCGCATCAAGTATGCCCGTATTCCAAAGCAACGCGCGGCAATATCGAAGTGAAACTGTCGGTAAACCAAAACCCGCTCAAAGCAGCTGCTTAAGGCTAAAACTAATCATAGCTGAGCGGCGCATGACTGCTGTATAACGGCGGCATGAAGAAAGTGCTATTCGTGACCTATGGCGGTGGGCATGCCACGATGGTAGCGCCGGTGATCCGCGTGCTTGGGCAGTTTCCGGGCATTTCCAGCGAAACACTGGCGCTCACGCTGGCCGGGCCGTATTTTAAGGCCCAGGGCCTGTCTTATAAGGGATTTAAGGACTTTATTTTGCCGGGGGATGAGGCCGCGCTTGCCTGGGGCAGGAAGCTGGCCGCGCAGTATCATCACCCCTCCACCGGTATTGAGGAAGACGAGGCGGTTGCGTATCTCGGGCTTTCCTATTGGGATTTGATTACGCGTTTTGGTGAGGTAGAGGCGCAGCGGCTATGTCAGGAGCAGCAGCGCGGTGCGTTTTATCCGCTGTCGGTGCTGGATCGCGTTCTGGACCGTGTTCAGCCCGATATCGTTGTGACCACCAATTCACCGCGCAGCGAGCAGGCGGCGGTGGAAGCGGCGAATGCGCGCGGCATTCCCACGCTTTCGATGCAAGACTTATTCGGCGTGTTCAACTGGTCGCAGCCACAAGCGGATTATGTCACGGTCATCTCGCCGATGGTGCGTGAGAATATTGTGCGCGATGTGGGCCTGCGCGCCGGGCAGGAATATCTGGTGACGGGAAACCCCGCTTTTGATTTGGTGTTTGATTATCGCGGCCCGGTGAGTGCCGCTTGGCGGCGTGCGCATCTGCCCGGTTTGCCGGAAGGCGCGAAGGCGTTGCTATGGGTGGATGATAATGGCTATATCGGGAAGCAGACGGATTTATTGCATATCCGCACGGAAAGCGAAATTATCAGCGATCTGGATGCGCTGGCGCGGGCGACGAAGCAGAGCGGCAGCTATCTACTCATCCGCCCGCATCCCTCGCAGCAGCGCACTATTTTTGATGCGTGGATGAAACGCACTGCCCACCCGCATGTACTGTTTGCCGGCGGGCTGCCGCTCTATCCGCTGTTGAACGCCGTTGATGGTCTGGCCACCTACACCTCCACCGTAGGGCTTGAGGCGCTGCTGATGGAGCGGCCGGTGCTTCAGCTGGGTTATTATCCAGGCAAGAAAACGCTGCTACTGGCGGAATGGGGCGTGGCAAGGCTGGCGGAGATGCCGGCACAGCTGCCAGACATGGTTGCGCAGACGCTGCACGAGCCAATTCCGACGCATATGCAAACGCGCATTAATGAAATGTTCCCCAATGAACGAGCGGCGCCGAAAGTGGCAGAGGCTATAAACCAAATCCTACATTCGGCGCGCCTGCGGCATGCTGTTTAATTCGTTCACCTTTCTCATTCTCTTCTTGCCGCCGGTGCTGGCGATTGCGCTGCGGCTGAAGGGGCAGCGGCTGCTGTGCTGGATTTCGCTAACGAGTTTCGTGTTTTATGCGTTTGCGGGGCATGTGTGGTTCATCATTCCCATGCTTATCACCACCTGCCTGGATTTTTGCATGGCGCCGCTGATTGCGCAGGCGGATACGCGGGGCAAGAAACGCTGCTTTTTGCTGATCTCCGTTGCGGGCAATCTTGGCCTGCTGTTTTATTTCAAATATTTTGGTTTGTTCGCACGCACGGCGGCGGCCGCTTCTTCGTGGATAGCCGGCCTGCTCGGCCAGCCCAACCCGCATTTTGCCTTCACCGCAATGGAAGTGATTCTGCCGGCGGGCATATCGTTCTACACGTTCCAAACACTGTCTTACATTATTGATGTGTATCGCGGGCAAGCGCCGCCGGAGCGGAATTTCTGGCGGTTTTCGAGTTTCGTGTCGTTCTTTCCGCATCTGGTAGCAGGGCCGCTGACGCGCCATCACCAGCTCATCCCGCAGCTGACGCGCATTGCGCAAACGGGCATCACACCGCGCTGGGAGCACGGGATTTATCTGTTCGCGATTGGCCTGTGTAAAAAAGTGCTGATCGGCGACCGGATTGCGACCTTTGTGCACCCGCTGCTCAGCAGCCCGGAGCATATGACGGCGCTCACCGCCTGGCTGGCGCTGCTGGGTTTTACGCTGCAGATTTATTTCGATTTTAGCGGCTATAGCGATATGGCGCTCGGCCTGGGGCGGTTGTTTGGCATTGAGCTGCCGCAAAATTTCAATAGTCCCTACAAGGCAAGCAACCCCAGCGATTTCTGGCGGCGCTGGCATATCACGCTCAGCCAATGGCTGCGCGATTATGTGTATATCACGCTTGGCGGAAACCGCCTGGGTACGGCACGGCGTTATACCAATATCATGCTCACTATGGTGATCGGCGGGCTGTGGCATGGCGCGAATTGGACATTTGCGATGTGGGGCTTTTATCATGGCACGCTGCTGGTGCTGTTTCACCTCACCGAAAAAACATGGCTGCGCGCGCCTTATTTGGTGCAGCGAGGTGCTACATTTATTCTTATCTCAATTGGCTGGTTATTTTTTAAATCCGCCAGCTGGGCGGAAGCGCAAAACTGGCTGGGGCATTTGTTCATCATTTCCGGGCCGCTGTTGCCGCTGGGTGAGGTGGAACTTAAGCTGGCGCTGCTGGTGGCAGGCGGGCTTTGCATTACGCAGCTTTTCCCCAACGCATCGTCCGTGCCCAATCTGGCAACGCTTCGCCCCAGCTACAAATTTGCGCTGGGTGTAGCAACGGCGGTGGCGTTGTCGATGCT